>CDZK01036141.1_pt1 | contig 17060 bp, 18 predicted proteins | sample 557401 | NCBI WGS metagenome assembly CDZK01 (sample SAMEA3182108, study PRJEB8094) | gut metagenome | biome: human; feature: gut; material: Stool; isolation source: human stools | place: Canada | collected 2013-04-25 | reverse complement strand
ATATAAAGGTAATGGGTAGCCACCGTATATCCGAACTTCTCACCGCCACGCACCAACGTATGCTTTATGCCTATGATTTTCTCAATATAAAGACTTTTTACATAGAAGTGATGTCTATAAAGGAGGCGGAAGAAGGCGCAGTTTATCCGCTCGTGGCATATTCGTTCGGGGATACTCCGGATTTTACGGACAGCGATATGGAGGAAATAGACGACCCGGAAGCGCTTGAATTTGACGATGAAGATATGTTGGACGATGATTTTTCGGACGACGATATTTTTGCCGGAGATGACAGTTTTTCTTCCGAAGGTATGTATGACGATGATGACCGGTACTGACTTTTAACTCAGAATAACAGCGAACAACAAAGGGCGGCCCCTGAAGGGGCCGCCCTTTGTTGTTCTTGCCGGTGACTGCGAGGTCAGATCACGTACTTTTCCATAATATAATCATCCATGACATAACCGCAGCCGATATCGGCCACCTGTTCGCGTACCTTTACAAAACCTTTGGCCGTGTATACGTCGATACTATGCGTATTGTGCCTGTTGACAGTCAGCCATACCGACGAAAGGTTTTTGTCCCGGCACATATCTTCCAGAAAAGCAAATGCCTGAGAAGCATAACCGCAGCCACGGTATTTTTTCAGTATGTACAGTTTGCTAAGGAAAAGTTTCCCTCCGTCAGTTTTTACTCCCGTATAGCCTATCTTTTCTCCATTTCCCAAAACCATGAAAAAATATCCGTACCCTCCGGCTAGCTGTTCGGCAACAGCACGTCTGGACTGGAATTTTTCTACCATGTAATCTATCTGGCCGGGAGAAAGCAGCGAAGAGAAAAACTCATGCCAGACCTCCCAGGCTATATCGGCCAGTTCGTTTATATCGTCACCTGAAACCACAGGTACGAACTCGACCGTGCTTTTTTCTTTTTCCATATCCGTCGGACTGTCGGTTATATATTTATTCGGAAAAAACGGAAGAAATGTAAACCGTATCTTCCGCCGTGAGTATCTCGTACTGAAAGCGTTTTTTTGGGGTGATTTTACTCTGTACTGTCGTGCAGTCATTGCGAAATAACCCAGGTTACATGGTCTCCGGGATTTATGTCGGCTTCGGCGCACGCTCCTCCGGGTATTTCCAGAACGTATCGTGCAGGAGCTTCCGAAGGCAGCGGGGTAGTGTCGTACGGCTTGGCGTCGCGGGCGATGCTTACTATTTTGCCGTCGTCGTCTATATATATTATATCCAGGGATATACGGGTGTTCTTCATCCAAAAAGACTGCATCTGTTCCTGTGGGAAAATGAACAACATTCCCTGATCGAAAGCCAGGCTGTCGCGAAGCATCAGGCCTTGTTCGCGCTTCTGGTCCGTGTCGGCTATTTCTATGTTACCCGTGTATAGCAACGCTCCTTCAGGAACTCCTTCGCGGATGTTGACAACGCCTTGTGCTTTGAACGGAACGTTTATATGGGTAGTCTGTTCCTGTTTCTGTTCGCGGTTAGCCAGAAGGTCGAGTGTCGATTGGGCTACATAACCTCCCAGGAATATTATTACCAGCCCGAATGCAATTATCCGCACCCATATGGTTTTCGTACTTCTTCTTTTTGCCATAGTCGTATCGTTTTTTAATTATTTCAGAGTTTTTCCCGGTGTTTTTTCAGCGACCATAAAGCCAGTGCAACTCCTGCCGCTATGAACGGCAAGCTGAGCAGTTGTCCCATGTTAAGGACCATCGAATCTTCGAAAGCCTCCTGGTTTTCCTTGAAGAACTCGATAACAAACCGTATGGAAAACAGCACTGTCATGAATACGCCGAATATAAGTCCAGTATATGCGGCTCGGCCCTTTTTATACATGGCCCACAGCATGATGAACAATGCGAAGTAGCCGGCAGCCTCGTAAAGTTGTGCCGGATGACGTGGAAAATCCTCGCCAAGTTGTTTGAATATCACGCCGTAGGATGAGCCTGTCGGTTTGCCTATTATCTCCGAGTTGAGGAAATTACCTATTCTTATGAACGCTCCACCGAGTGCCACTACTATCACAAGCCGGTCCATAACCCACAGGAACGGTTTTTTTATCTTCCGGGCGAAAAATGCCATGGCTAACAGTATGCCTATCGCGGCTCCGTGGCTGGCCAGACCTTGGTATCCGGTAAGGCGGAATTCGGGCGAGAACTGAAACGGCAGTATCATTTCAAGCAGATGATCCTTGTAGTACCCCCATTCGTAAAATATACAGTGTCCGAGCCTGGCCCCTATCAGCGTACCGAAAAATACGTAAAACAACATCGAGGTGAGCTGTTCTTCGGACATGCCGTCCTTTTTTGCTATTTTGGCCATAACCCATATTCCCGATATGAATGCGGCGAACCACATCAGCGAGTAAAACCTAAGGGTATAAAAGCCGAAATCTATACCTATGTCGGGATTCCATACAATGGCCAGTGATATCATATGTGTTTTCGTTTTAATCTCTATTGTTGTGTTCTGTCGTAGTGTTTACGCCAAGACAAATGTATAAAATAGTTTATGAACGGCAGAGCGTTGCTTGTAAATAAACTGTAAGCCGTATTGGTAAATGCCGGGCGATGGTATTTTTATTATTGATTATACGGAGTAAAATAATTACATTTACAGGATATTTGAAGTATAAGCACAAAGAAAAAAAAGTCCATATATACGAACATGAAATCCATGTTGTACGGCCAGTTACGTGAACTGGCACGGAAGATACTCGAAGCCCCGGAAGGGGAAATGTCGTCGCTCCAGAACGATGCGCGCGTACTTTATGAAAAACTCACAGTACTCAGATATACCGAAGGATTGGTCGAAGAACTCAAAAGTTCTATGGACATGGCAACCGCAGTACGGGAAAGCGACCATCCGCTGGATGACGATGTTATGTCGGCGGATGTGAAATTTTCGGCACAACAAGCACAGCAGGAAAAAGCAGTCCTTCAGGAAACGGAGGAAGCAACATTTTCCGTCACCGCCACTCGTGTGGAAGAAAGTATCATGCCTGGCGATACATGGCGGGAAGAAGAAAAAACAGTTGTGACGCAGGATGAAGAAACAGAAGCTCATACCGGTGGTGTTGTAACCGTAACGGCAACAGAATGCATAGCTTCCGAAGAAGTTGCCACGCATGACATTGAAGAGGAAATCCGGACTGATTTGCCCGCCGTGCAGGGTGAAGATACGGAAAACGATATGCGCAAGGAGCAGAAACGCAAAAAAACGTTTCAAAAAGAGCAATACGACGAACTTCAGCAATCGCTTTTCGATCAGGATATATTTTCAAAGGAAATAATAGGTTTCGACCCCGATGAAGATTTGTTCGAGATAAACGAAAATACCGTATCCGATAGTTGCGCGGAGCTTGGAGAAACGAATGATATTCAGGGAGAAAATACCGCAGAACAATTTTCCGGTGATGATGTGGCCGGAAGCATAACGGAGGATGAGGGCGAAAAAGAGGCCAAATACGATGACGACGCCGACGATGCCGGCAGTTTTTTTGCATTCGAGGTTGTCTCAGCCAATGTTGAAACGGAGGAGGACGAATCTGAGGACATGGAAAACGTTGCGGAACAGCTTGATATAGATGCCGAATTGTCCGATGTCGATCCGGACGACGCAGCCGGATGGCAGGATGAGGATAGCTTTACTCATGGAGAAGACAGTGGCAATGTCGTAGCAGGTATGGATGAAAGCGAAACCCCGTCGGAATACGCAGATACTATGGACAAGGAGGCCTGCAATACCGGACAACGATACGATGAGGCCAATGGTGTTTCCGACGATGAATCGCCCATCGGCGATGACGTCTATGAGTCGGAAGAAAGCGACAGTACGGAAAATGATGATGTATCTCCTTTAGCAAATGACGGACAGGTAGGTTTGAATGATGATAATGTGGCTGTTCAACATACTGATGCGGAGCGTATTCATACGGTAAACGATACCTTGTCTTCTGAACAGCCGCGTTTGTCGCTGAATGAAATACTCGCTTCCAAAAATGTTTCGATAGGTCTTAATGACCGTATAGCATTTATAAACAATCTTTTCGACGGGGATGCTGAAGCCTTTGAAGCGTCTGTAAAATACATTTTTTCTCTCACTGACATAGACGTTGCAAACGAGTATATCATCGAAATACTTAAACCTTCGTATAACAACTGGTTCGAGAAAGAAAAGTACGAACGACGTTTCGTATCGCTGATATTACAGCATTTTTATAAAAAATAATAGGGTAGGATGGTGGCTACAGTCCGCTATCCCTACATAAAAGTTCACGGAAAGAATTTACTGTCCTTGCTTTCGGATGGGAAAAACATTCTTCAGGCACTTCGTGTTGCCAGGTATATTCCGCCGGTATATGTACTGCATATCCTCCTAATTCTACTACCGGCATGATATCGGATTTTACGGAATTTCCCACCATTGTAAACTCACATGGTTTAATGTCAAGTTTTTCCAGTAAATGCGTGTAATCTGCCGTTGTTTTTGACGGCATTATCTCTACATGGGAAAAATATTTTCCTAGTCCGGATTTTTCTAATTTGCGACGTTGGTCCAAAAGGTCTCCTTTTGTTGCCAGCACGAGTTTGTGTCCTGAGGCGAGCCTGTCCAGTGTCTCGCGTACTCCTTCGTAAAGTTTTACAGGCCTTTGCAGCAGTGATTTGCCTATGTTTATAATAGCGTGCGTGTCGTCTTGCGTCAACATTCTTCCCGCTATTTTTTCTGCGGCGTATATCATCGACAGTGTAAATGCCTTTATGCCATAGCCGTACAACGGCATATTATCCGTCTCGACTGAAAAAAGACAGGATGACAGATCTTCTTCTTTTCCGAAACGCATCATAATACGACAGAACTCGTTCTCTGCCTCACGGAAGAAACGTTCGTTTTCCCAAAGCGTATCGTCGGCATCGAAAGCTATTGTTTTTGTCATAATATTGTAATGCATATTGTTGTTGTCGATAAAAAATCCCCGGATATTTCTGTCCGGGGATTTACATTGTATAAAATCCTAAAAATTATCAGGCCAGCGTAACACGTACGAATCCAGTAACTTTCAGGTCTTTGTTTACAGAAGCGACATACTGGGCGACAGATATTTTGTTGTCCATGATGTATTCCTGATTTACAAGGGTGTTATCCTTGAAGAAACGTGCCAGTTTACCCTTGGCAATATTATCGAGCATGGCTTCGGGCTTGCCTTCCTTGCGGAGCAGTTCCTTGGCTATTTCGATCTCTTTCTCTATAACTTCTTTTGCCACACCGGCTTCGTCCAGGGCTATAGGGTTCATGGCGGCAGCCTGCATCGCCACGTTGTGAGATGCTTCCTTGGAACCTTCCACGTTTGCGGAAAGGCTTACCAGGGTTGCCAGTTTGTTGCCGTTGTGGATGTAGGAGCCTACGAAAGGAGCCTCCAGTTTATTGAAAGAGCTTATTTCGATTTTTTCCCCTATCACACCGGTCTGTTCGATGAGTTTTTCGGCTACTGTTATGTTTCCGAAAGGCAGTTTGAGGAAGTCTTCGAGAGACTGTGCTTCGCTCTCTACAGCCAGTTTGGCGAAATCTTTTGCCAACTGAACGAATGCCTCGTTCTTGCCTACGAAGTCCGTTTCGCAGTTGAGGGCTATTATAGCTCCTTTGGTGTTGCCTTCGTTTACAGCGGCGATTACCGCTCCTTCCGAAGACGTCCTGTCTGCGCGGTTGGCGGCTACTTTCTGGCCTTTTTTGCGCAGTACCTCGATGGCTTTTTCAAAGTCTCCGTCGGCTTCGACAAGGGCTTTTTTGCAGTCCATCATACCGGCGCCTGTCTGTTGGCGCAGTTTGTTTACATCTGCTGCGGTTATGTTTGCCATTTTTTTAATTCCTTTATTTTAAATTGGTTATTCGGCTTCTTTTACTTCTGCGGCTGCTTGGGCTTCAGGTGCGTCTTTTGCAGCTTCAGCCTTTTCTTCAACTTCCTTGGCCTCTTCCTTCTGGTTTTTGCGGTCGGCAAGGCCTTCTACTATGCATTCGTAGAGGTAAGAAACGATTTTCTGTATCGATTTGGAAGCATCGTCGTTGGCGGGTATGGCGAAGTCGACGGAGTTCGGGTCGGTATTGGTGTCGCACATTGCGAATACCGGTATGCCGAGTTTTTTAGCTTCCTTAACGGCTATGTGTTCGTGCATTGCGTCAACTACGAATACGGCTCCGGGCAGGCGTGTCATGTCGGATATGGAGCCGAGGTTCTTTTCGAGGTTTTCGCGTGTACGCTCTATCTGGAGCTTTTCGCGCTTGGACAGAGTGTCGAAAGTGCCGTCGGTCTTCATGCGGTCGATGGACGACATTTTCTTAACGGCTTTGCGGATTGTCACGAAATTGGTGAGCATACCGCCGGGCCAACGTTCGGTGATGTACGGCATGCCCATCTTTGCGGACAGCTCGGCTACGATTTCTTTGGCCTGTTTTTTAGTTGCCACGAACATGACCTTGCGGCCGGAAGCGGCTATTTTCTTAAGTGCTTCTCCGGCTTCTTCCATCTTAGCGGCCGTCTTGTGGAGGTCGATGATGTGTATGCCGTTGCGCTCCATGAATATGTAAGGAGCCATTTTCGGGTGCCATTTGCGGGTAAGGTGTCCGAAGTGAACCCCCGCATCGAGCAATTCTTGAATATCGATTGTTTGTGCCATTTTGTTTTTTTAACTAGTTTACCTTCTGTTAGCTTTAACTTGTGCAACCGGCGGGTAGCCCGAATTTTTTTTCTTTTCAACGGAGTCCCGCCCGTTTGGATACTAAACTAATCTGCACTTGTATAAGTAGAGTAACAGAACTTTTGTGAAAAATGATTTGCTTTTGGAAAAAATTTCCGAAAAAAACCGATTAACGTTTCGAGAACTGGAAGCGTTTGCGGGCTTTCTTCTGACCGAATTTCTTGCGTTCCACCATACGCGGGTCGCGGGTGAGCATGCCTTCCGGCTTGAGCAGGGCGCGGTATTCGGGGTTTACTTCGCACAATGCGCGCGATATGCCCAGGCGTATAGCCTCTGCCTGTCCCGTTATGCCTCCGCCTACTACGGATATTTTTACGTCGAAAGTGCCTTTTGTGTTAGTCAGCTCGAAAGGCTGGTCGAGCTTGGAAAGCAGAAGCTCCGTTGTGAAGTACTCTGCTGCAGGACGCTGGTTCACTACCATTTCGCCTTTTCCTTCGGAAAGGTAAACGCGGGCAACGGCCGTTTTTCTGCGTCCGATTTTGTGAATTGTTGCCATTACTTAAGGTCGTTAAGATTAATTGATACTGGTTTTTGTGCCTGCTGTTCGTGTTCGGGACCTGCATAGATGTAGATGTTCTTGAGAAGCTGTGCGCCGAGGCGGTTCTTCGGGAGCATCCCTTTCAGTGCGAAACGTACAAGGCGGGTAGGGTCTTTCACCAAAACCTCGCTTGCGGTAAGAGTGCGCTGTCCGCCAGGATAGCCTGTGTAACGGGTGTAAACCTTCCCGTCCAGCTTTTTCCCAGACAGAGCGATCTTGCCGGCATTAATGATAACGACGTTGTCTCCACAGTCCGAATTGGGCGTAAAGCAAGGCTTGTACTTCCCGCGGGCTATGTTGGCAACTTTAGAAGCCAGGCGTCCGAGTGTCTGTCCCTGTGCATCGACAAGGAGCCACTTTTTGTCGGCGGCTTCTTTGTTTACCGAAACTGTTCTGTAACTCAATGTGTTCATTACTGTACTTAAAATTGTTAAAAAATATTCAATCCCCCACTCTAAGGGGAGTGCAAATTTACAGATTTTTTTTGTTCAAAACCTAATATCCGCCTCTTTTTTTACGCCAAAGGGGTATCTCTGGCCGTAGAATGTCCCGGAGAGGATGGCGGATACGGACATCAGGAGAACAAACGCAGTATGTCGTTCCCGAAAGCCAGCAGCATGATTAGTACCAGGATTATGAACCCTGCCATTTGTGCATATTCGAGTACTTTTTCCGAAGGCTGTCGGCGGGTTATCATTTCGTATATGATAAATACAGCATGGCCGCCGTCCAGTGCAGGAATAGGCAGTATGTTTATTACGGCCAGCATAATGGACAGAAATGCCGTAAGCAGCCAGAAAGCGCCCCAGTCCCATACCGGAGGGAACAGGCTGCCCATAGTTATGACGCTTCCTACGCTTTTATAGGCTCCAGTTTCTGGATTTACCAGTTTTTTTACCTGTGCCCAGTAGCCGGATATTTTTTCTCCGGTAACTTGTGTCCCCCGGCCCAGGGCCTCGAAAAAGCCGTATTCTTTTTTGGTTACGGGGAATATCCCGTTGCGTACCAGTTCATAAGGCTCCGGCAATGCCCTTACCCCGATGATGCCTTCCGGAGATATTTTCACTCCTACGAATACCGCTGTGTCTCCGCGTTCGACTTGGAGCATCGCGTCGCGTCCGGCAAATGATTTGATTATGCCCGAAGCCTGGTCGAAATACGGTGTGGGAGTACCGGAAACGGACAGTATAACGTCCCCCTGACGCAGGCCCGACTGCGCATTGTGCGACGAGTCCGGTATTTCAACTACGGTAAACGGCAGGCGAGGGTAGTAGAAGTAAGGGTTTTCGTTGTCTTTGAACGTGTTTATGTAATCGACGGGTATCGTCAGTACGGTGTCTTTACCGTTGCGGTTGACGGTGACCTGTGATCCTAACAGTATGCCGTTGTACGTGTCGAAGAATTTTTCATATTCCTTTCCGTCTATAGATACTATTTTATCACCTGTTTTAAGGCCTATGGGGTTGGCCAGTGTAGTGTCCAGTATCATTATGCCGTCTTTCACGTCCCGGCTGGCTATGTACGTTTCGCCTCTTGATAAGGTCATCATCGAGTATATGAACCACGCCAAAAGGATGTTCATAACTACGCCGCCTACGATTATTATCAGCCTTTGCCATGCCGGTTTAGAGCGGTATTCCCAGGGCTGCGGTTCTTTTTTCAAAGATTCGGTGTCCATCGATTCGTCCACCATACCGGCGATTTTGCAGTATCCGCCCAACGGAAGCCATCCTATGCCGTATTCCGTTTCGCCTATCTTCTTTTTAAAGAGCGAGAAATACGGGTTGAAAAATATGTAGAATTTATCTACCCTGGCTCCGAATATCTTGGCCGATATGTAATGCCCGAATTCATGTATGGTTACAAGTATCGTCAGCGAAAGTATGAACTGGAGTATTTTTATCAGTATTTCCAAAACGGTATTATTTAATTATAATTTGTCAGTTGTTTTTCGTGTGGATTTTTATTAGGGGCAAATATAGTGCAAACCGAGAACAGAGCGAAGAGTAAAACGAAGTTTTAATCGGGGCTATGCCGAGGTGTAGCCTATATTATCCAAATATACGCCAATATCGTCAAACGGCATTCACAGCGACAGTTCCATCAGGGTTAATTGTTTCAAAAAATCGAGAGATTGCGGTATATGAAAATCAGCTACATGCAACGAAAAATACGTCATCAGTATGTGCCATAGCTTAAGATATTCGTCACGCGAGCGGAATGTCAGGCTGTCGTTTTCGGCTGCTGCCAGAGAAAAAAACAGCCGTGCGTTGGCAGGGGTGAGATAATACCGGTGAATCGGTCTTATTGCGGAAAAAATGCCGTCCTGCATGTCGAAATAACGTTCTTTATCCGTTTCGGGGGTGTATTTCGGAGAAAAGCCGAGTATGCGCGCCAAGTGATAACTGTAACGCATGCAGATGAATTTTTCATTACCGGAGCGCAATGAAGAGATACATTGCCTGAGGAAATCGTACAGCATCTGGTCGTCCTGGCTGCCCCGTACGGCACGCGATGTCAGTTCGCATATGAACATCAGTTGCGCCGCGCCAAGCGGAGTGAGTCCTGCCGGGGATGTTCCCGGAACCACGTCCAGTTCTTTTACTATGGAAAGGGAATCGGGGTTTTTGGCTGGGTAGAGTATGAAGTCGGCTATAGTGCCCGGTTCGGTTTCCGCCTGCCGTACCGCGGAGTTTTTTTTGTCCAGTCCTTTCAGCAGCGCCCCGGTTTTACCTGTTGGCGTAAGTATGTCTATGACCGCTCCTGACGAACGGTAAGGTATGCGACGCAGTATTATACCCTCGGTGGAGGTCATCTTCCGGCGGCCTCCAAACGGGAGTCTATTATGCTGTAAACACGCTGTTTGAGTTCTTCCTTGTCTTCTATCGTCATACCTTCGGTTTCTATCGGTGCGTCTACTATCGCGCGGAGCAGGCCGGGACGTCCGGCGAGTTTGTCGCTTGGAAATTTAGCGCAGTTGTCCAGAAACGTTATGGGCAGGATAGGTATTCCGCAGTCGATAGCCAGCACGAAAGCACCGTCTTTAAACGGCATCACGCGTTTGGTGTGGTGTTTGGTCGTGCCTTCTGGGTATATGAATATGCTGCGTCCGCGTTCTATCTCGTGTTTGGATTTTGGCAGTATTTGCCTGCGGGATTCGAGTGAAGTACGGTCTACCAATATGTTTGATGCCTTGTAAATGGGGCCGAAAAGAGGTATCTTGGCCAGTGATTCCTTGCCAACGAACATGAATTTTACCGGAGCGGCCAGGTAACTGAGCATGATGTCGGCCATCGACGAATGATTTGACACTATCATGTACTGTCGGCGGCGGTCTATGTTCCTGCGTCCTTTTACGGTAAACAGAAAACCGCTTAAAAACAGTATGGCAAAACTCCATATACGTGCCAGTACAGAAAAGAAACCGAAAAATCGTGGACTTGCCACCGATATGATAAGCGGAATGAACATCACCGCAGTGATTATGAACGCGACGAGCATGAACCATAACCTCCATACTCGCAGAAGAGTGTGCTTTATCAGACTTATCATTACCGTTGTGCTTATATAAAGTAGTATGTTGCCGGAATTTCAGGAAATTCCATTATTATATTTCGTTATTTTTCGTCGAGCCTTTGCATGAATTTTTCGGGATTTACTACAACGCGCGTATGTTTTGCGCGTCCTACAACATCGCAACATTCGTTTTTCACTTCGATTGTTATGAAAATGCTTCGTCCCTCGTGGGCTTTTACTTCGGCTTTGGCCGTGAGTATTTCCCCGACTTTCGATGCTTTGAGGTGCTCTACGTACATTTCTGCCCCAACCGTCGTTTCTCCTTCGTCAAGGTCCGGCGCCAAAGCCTGTATGGCCGTGTTTTCCATCAGCGCGCTGAGCGACGGTGTAGAAAAAACCTCAAGAGAACCCGAGCCTACTGCCAAGGCGGTCTCCTGAGGTTTTACCGTATGTTTTTGTTTAAAAACTAACTTATTCATATCTACTTATATTTCCTCGGGGGCAAATATAAGCAAAATATCGTCAGAATTTAATATCCACCCCTAACATAAAATTAGTTCCGGCCTGAGGGAAATAATAAGCGTCGGTACCGTATATGGCTCCGTTGGAAACGTACATTTCGTTGAATACATTGTTTACTTGTCCGCGAAGCGTAAATGCAGGGAGTATTTTCCCTCTGCGGAAATCGTAAGAAAGGCCAATGTTGCTCACGAAATACCCGTCGAGTTCGGACTCCGGTATGTTGTTGTTGCTCATGTATTGCTTTCCTACGTAGCGGCTGGAAAAATCTATCCGCATGGGCTGCACCGGACGGAAAGAGAACAGATTGGCAGCCACTACGGACGGCGAGAAGGCGATTTTGGTGTCTTTTACAGTATCGTCAGACATGCGCAGTCCCTTTATCACGTTGTCGGAAAAAGTTGCGTTGAGCGACCATGTGAACCATTTTACAGGGGTGTATTCGCCTTGAAGTTCAACGCCGAGCCTGTAACTCTTGTCCACGTTCATGCGTATGGCGTAGCCCGTGTTGTTCAGTTCGCCCGTCGGCACAAGCTGGTCCTTGTAATTCATGTAGTAAACATTTGCCGACGCTTTTATATTGCGCCCTTCAAAACCATATCCGAATTCGAAATCATCGAGGTATTCCGGTTTCGGTGCTTCAGGCGAATCGGTGAAATCGCTCCTGTTCGGTTCTTTCGATGCGCGCGAATAGCTGGCGTACACGCGGTGTCCGCTGCCGATTGAGTAACTTGCGCCTACTTTAGGGTTGAAGAACGAATAGTCGCGTTCTATGTCCAGCACACCGTCTTTATCTTCCGTACCTTTCATTTCTAGGCTTATCGTGCGGTATTGGAGGTCCAGGTACAGCGACAGGCCGTCGGCAGGGCGGTATTCGGTTTTGAGGAACACGTTGCCGTCGGTCTTTGTGGTGTTGTTGTCGTAGAAAAGATTGCCCACCGGTGTATCGCCCATGTATTGCGCCCAGATGACCTTTCCGTAGTGATTGTTGTCGAATTTATTGTATGACCCGGAAAGTGTGGTCGTTATCTTTTCACGGTTGTACGAAACATAGGCCGTTCCCCCGTAAAAATGGTTGTAAAGCCATTTTTGCGGTATCACATCGCCGTATTTTATTTCCTGACCGTTAATAATTACCGGCCCTATGTGGTAACGCGAGAGCGAAGCGTCCTGTTTGTAATTTTCGTAATACCCGCGTCCGAAAGTGTAGTGAAGCACAACGTTGGCCGTGAAATGTCCCATGCGGCGGTTGGCTATCAGTTGCAGGTGGTCCTGTTGGTAGTTGTCCGTTTCGTTGTCGTAGTATCCGATTATGTTTTCCCAGTTGTCGTCATATATCGCTCCGGCAGAGTTGAAACGGCGGTTTGTTTTCATCGTTTCTGCATCGACGCCGTTCCATGCCTGGTACGTTCTCTGTTTGCCTCCGAAACCAAGTACTTTTATCGTCGTGCGGCGGTCGAAGTATCCGGCAGACAGAAAATACGAACTCATGTCCGAAAATGCCCGTTCGATATATCCGTCCGAGTATGCGCGCGAAAATCGTCCGGATATTTCGTAATGCTTGTTCATCATTCCGCTGGAAAAGTCGGCCGAGAATTTTTGTGTGCCGAACGAACCTACGTTGTACGTCAGGTCGGCTCCGGCTTTTTCACGCGGACGGGTGGTCTGTATGTTGACGCTTCCGCCGAAAGCGCCCGGTCCGTTGGTGGAAGTGCCGGCCCCTCTCTGTACCTGTATGTCGGCGGCCGACGAAGCCAGGTCAGGCATGTTTACCCAGAATACGGAATGCGATTCCGGGTCGTTCAGCGGTATGTCGTTAATCGTAACGTTGACACGTGAAGCATCGCTGCCGCGTATCCTCATGGACGAGTATCCGAAACCCGCTCCGTCGTCCGTAGTAAATACCACAGAAGGCATACCGCCCAGAAGTACCGGTATGTTCTGCCCGAAATTCTCTCGTTCGAGCTGTTCTTTGCTCACGGTGGACTCTGCGAAAGGATGTGTTCCGGCTGCTCGTGTGGCCGATATTATCACCTCGTCCATCACCACGGTATTTTCCGTCAGGATAAAATCCTCGCTCGACGAATGCGATGAAATATCGGTATCCCGTTTTACAGGATTGTACAGGATGTGTGACACGCCTATAGTTGCGCGTCCGGCAGGAAGGTTGCGTACGGCATAAAAACCGTTTTTGTCGGTCGACGTGCCTGCCGATCTGCCGGAGGCAGACACTACGACCGAGGCGTTTTGTACCGGATTTCCTTTTTGGTCGCTAACGCGGCCCTTTAGTGTGTTCTGGGCCGAAAGCAGCCCGCAGAGGGAAGATGCCGCCAGAAGTACGGCGGTCAGAAAAGTGTGTTTAAAAAAATAAGCCATTGCTTAAATGTTTAATAAAGTTAAACTCAGCAAGGGCGTACCATCGGGAGGCGGGCTTGACGTTGCCGCCGTTCCCCATACAATAAGAAGTTTGAGATATCGCTCCCTAAACAGCATTATCCGTTCAGGTTCAAAGGGTATAATCTCAGCCGTTTGTTATTGTGGCACCCCTAAAAAAATGTATCGTTATGTCATGATCTTCAATCCCGCATATTTTTCCGCAGTGCGGCCATCTGTACGGCGTCCACTGCGCATTCCACTCCTTTGTTGCCCAGAGCACCGCCGCTACGTGCACGGGCCTGGTCTATGTTGTTGTCCGTCAGAACGCCGAATATTACCGGAGCCATGTTTTTGCGGCCTCCGCGTACGTTCAGCGACGCTATCGCATCGGCTACCGACGAGCATATGTATTCGAAATGAGGCGTTTCACCGCGGATGACGCTGCCAAGTACGATTACGGCATCGAAACGACCGGATGCCTGCATGGCCGATGCGGCGTATATGAGTTCGAAGCTGCCGGGCACGTCCACGCGGAAGACGTTTTCCTTTTTCGCTCCAAGGTCGAAGAGCGTCTGCGCCGCTCCGTTGTAAAGGCCTTCGGTGATTTCCGTATTCCACCGTGAAACGGCAATCCCCACCCGGATGCCTTCCGCGGAGGGGATTGTGTTCTTGTCGTAAGCCGAGAGGTTTACTGTTGCCATGTATATCGGTATGGTCTTTTTATTTGTTCTGAGCCGCGGCTTTCGCGAATTCGAGGTATTTGTCCACCGTGGCCGCTTCGGAAGAATCAGGATATTTGTTCTTTATCGTCTCGAAGTATTTGGCCGCGTCGGAGTACTTCTTCAGGTACATTGCGGTGTTTCCGGCTTTCATCAGGTAGAAAGGTGCGGTAAAGTCGTTGTCGCGTTTGCCAGCGGCTTTGACGTAATATTTGAGCGCTTCTTCGGCCTTGCCTGTCTGTGCGTAGCAATCTCCTATGATTCCGAGTGCCTGCGCCGATGTGATTTCGTCGTCTGCTGAATATTTTTCGAAATACGATACGGCTTTGTCATAATTTCCAAGGCGGTAGTACGCTGCTCCGGCCAGATATTTCGCTATGTTGCCTGCCGGGGTAGAGCTGTACTGGTCGGCTATTTTCACCAGGCCGAGGTTGGCGGGAGTGCCGTCTAAAGCCAGATAAAGGGAATCCATTTCGTATGCTTTCTGTGCGAAGGCGAGTTCTTCGGCGGCTTCTATCTGCGACGGTTTGGCTATCCACGTATGATAGGCCATGTATCCGAGGAAAACTATTATTATTCCGCCTATCGTCCATACTATTTCCCTTTTGTATTTTTCGATAAGCTGCTCGAAACGCCCGGCGCTCTTGTCCAGTTTGTTAACTATCAGTTCTGCCGGGTCTTCCTTCTGGTTTTTTACCTTTTTCGGTCTTTGATAAGTTGCCATATCGGTAGGTGTGTTGTTTTTACGTTTATAATAGGTGCAAAAGTAATATAAGTTTGCTCAATTACGAAATTTTTTTTCCTGTAAAAATGTCCCTGGCCGTTACAGGCTGTCTATTATTATCAGGTTGGGTTTTTTCAGGGTCTGTTCGTGTGTTATGGGAGTTATGTCCGATGTTTTTGTGTCCAGAATTTTCATGTCGCTGCGCAGGCTTATCACAAGAGATTGTTTCGGGCTTTTTATCAGCGCTTTTCCATATGAATAGCTGTCGCCTCTGTATACGCTTTCCCCGCTTTTTACGAAATGCGTACTCATACGGAATTCGCCCTCTGCGCGCCGCAGGCGGAATTTATCCATTTCTCTGTCGCTCACGTTCAGTATATTTAAGTATGGCATGAAATCCGGCGGTAGTTTTTTGCCGAACGGTATGTTAAGGTATATGCCCATTATGGCATCGCATTTAGTCACGCTGTAAGATACTTTGTCCACATACAGCACGCATTTCACACTGAAGCTGAACATGCCAAGGAAGCCAATCCTGTCGTAATACGAAAGCACATGGTCGGAGCCTTCCTGTCCAACGTACTCCCATTTTTTAGGGTTTTCCCCCAGAAAGTTTCGTATCATGCCTTCGGTGACGGTGAGGCCTTTTATGTTTGTAGTGGGGTCTATGTTTTTCAGGGAATCGGTCTTCTGCATACGTTCCTGAGCCAGTTTGTCGAAATACACTTTCGTTTCTATCCGGCGTACCATATCCTTGTCGCGGCGTGATTTTTCATATACGTCTACAAGCGATTCCTGATAAGCCAGTATCTTGTCCGATGAAGATATCGACGTGTTCGTTTGTATGCGGTATAGCGCTTCTATGTTTTCAAAATCACGGTCAAGCTGGCTTCGTATCTCCGCAAGGAGCGATGCCATTTCGACTTTACGGTTCTTTTTCCGCTTTTTGGACACTACCTGCACGTCGGGGAGCTCTATGACGTTTTCCCTGAGCAGGGCATTCACCGATAGTGTGTCGGCAGAGGAGGCAGCCATAGGCAGGATGAAACCGTGGTATCCGACGAACGATATTACCAGCGAATCCGGCAACAACGCACGATCGACAGTCATGGTAAACGTCCCGTCGGCGGATGTAAGCGTTCCGTTGGACGGGTTGTTCTTCATGTATACGCTGGCGTATGGCACGGTTTGCAGGGAGTCGCGTACGTATCCTCTTACCGTTATGTTCTGCCCGTGACAGAAAAATGTCCCTGCTACGAATGCGATCAGTGATATTATGGTGTATGTTTTTTTCATAGTGTTATTATTGTTTTACAGGCATATGCCGTTTTGAGCAGGTTTTTATGGGATAACGTTTTTAGGTAACGGTTGCGGGTTAATCTTTTTGTTTTGTGTCTTCGTCTTCAAAAAAATCCTCCCAGTCACCGATAAATTCCTCCATGTCGCGGCGGTCTTTTTTCGTAGGCCTTCCTTCACGGTATGCGTTAACGTACGTGGTACGGGACAGACGCATCAGTTCCAAGCGTTCCAGTTCTTCCACCGGCGTTATATTCTTTATATTCTCAGGAACAAGACGAGCCCCTATGCGGCTTTTAGGTATGCCGAGTATTAGAAATTCGAAGAAAATCTGGTTTTTACGAAGCCGTATCCTGTCGCCCTCCTTCACTTCGCGGGAAGCCTTTGCGTACTGTCCGTTAACCTGCACCTGATTCTTGCGGCATGCTTCGCTGGCAATAGCCCGTGTTTTGAACAACCTTACGTGCCACATGTATTTGTCTATTCTCATCATGAAGGTACTTATATTCACAAAAATAAGTAATTATAAGCAAAAAAGCCCCTCGAAGGAGCCCTTTTGATAGTTAATTACATCTCGAGTGTCAGTTTACAGCATCG
>CDZK01042545.1_pt1 | contig 17107 bp, 25 predicted proteins | sample 557401 | NCBI WGS metagenome assembly CDZK01 (sample SAMEA3182108, study PRJEB8094) | gut metagenome | biome: human; feature: gut; material: Stool; isolation source: human stools | place: Canada | collected 2013-04-25 | reverse complement strand
GGCACCGCTCAGGTCGGCACAGCGCAGGTTGGCATCGCGCAGGTAGGCACCGCGCAGGTCGGCACCGCGCAGGTTGGCACCGCTCAGGTCGGCACCGCTCAGGTCGGCACCGCGCAGGTAGGCATCGCGCAGGTTGGCACCGCGCAGGTTGGCACCGCGCAGGTTGGCACCGCGCAGGTCGGCACAGCTCAGGTCGGCACCGCGCAGGTCGGCACCGCTCAGGTCGGCACAGCGCAGGTTGGCACAGCTTTTAATCGCTTCTATAAGCGTTTTACACATGCTATTATCCTCTCTCTCATGTTCAAAGAGGATAGTGCCGAGAACTGATTTGATTTGAATTTTGGTTTTCATTGAAGTATTTATTTAGTTTGCGGCCGGGACAGGATTTGAACCTGTAAGTATCCTCATTTTGTTCTGCGGTTTATTTCTTTCGAAATCACATTTAGAGGAGTATATCGCAGAGTTCAGCGTTTACCATTCCGCCACCCGGCCTGTGTACCCCGTAACGTGGGGCGGACGTTGTTTAAGATTTTACGTTCAGCCGAAACCCTTTCCCGCGTATGTTTTCCAGGGATAAGGATTCATTTCCCGAAAGGTATTTGCGTAGTTTTGTGATAAACACGTCCATCGACCGGGCGTTGAAAAAATCGTCGTATCCCCATAGTTTTTTGAGGACGAAGGACCGTTCGACGATTTCGTTCGGTTTTTCACAAAACAGGAAAAGCAAATCGGCTTCTTTGGCTGTGAGTTTGAACAGGATTTCACCGTCGTGTGCGATAGTGCGGTGTCGCCAGTCAAAGACGTATCCTGCGAGGTTGAAGGTGTTTTGAACTTCCATTTGCGAAAGGGGTGTTATACGTTGATAATTGCAATGTCTTTCGCTATTTCAACGATTTTATCCAGTATTTCATCTATGGATGTATTCTTGGTGTCCTCGGTGAAATCGTTTGCCATCGGAGAGACAAGGGTACAAGTCAAATCGTCCGCGTTGAAATAGGTTTCTACCTCCAACGTAACAGGCGGTTCGCCCTTGAATATGGGAATGTGGAGTTTGAAAGAAGGGGGAATGTTGCTGTCAACGGCCTGTGCGATAAGTACACGTTTGTCGCCTTTGTTGGGGTTGTGGTCGGATTCTACCTGTTTGTCTACTTTTGCCCGGAATCCCCGGAGTTGCGAAACGAGTTCCATCGCTTGTTGACGGTTGTCGAATGCGCTACGGTTCATTTTGAAAAATTCGGCCATTTCGAGAGGTGTACGATATACTCCGGAATTGATACCGAATTTGAGGAATACGGGATGAAAGGACAGTTTTCCCGTGATAGTGGTTTCGAAATAGTTGGTTTCGTCTATATGCAAAGCAATAGACATTTTTTCCCGGTCTACGATGATATGGCATTCTTTTTCGTTGATGGTGTCAGCCCTCTTTTCGAGCCATTTTAGAGGGGCTTCCAACGTGCCTTCAATCTTAACTATTTGCGGTTCACGTTTGGGAAGCGCTGTTCCCTCAAGTAGTTCTAAGGTTGCGTACGACATACCTTCCGGTAGTACTATTTGTTGATGGAATGAAGATTCCTTGACTTCAAATTTTTTTTCCATTTTTTATGTGGTATTGGTTAATTGGTTCCTGTTTTTTTGTATTCTTCGACGGCGAACATATTTGCCTGCCGTTCTTCGGGGAGCATAGGGCGGCACTCGATAAGGTCGCCATCTTCGTTATAGAACGCGGTTAATCCCTCTTTTTGGTCGGTAAATCGGAACACGGTTTCCGAAACGTACTCGGACTTCTGTTTGATGTTGTTGATGATTTCGGCTTGCTCTTGCAATAGCGGTTTAAGCTGGTCTTTGTACGCCTGGGCCGATGCTTTCGCGTCCGCTTGGATGTCGCTGATTTTTACAGAATAATCCGATAGTTTTTCCTTGAACTCCTGCAGTTTTTCTGTGGAGAACTTTTTGTAATAACTCTTTGTCTCGGCCCGGTCGCAGTTGTCCTGTAAAAATTGTCGCCGCGCAATCCCTTTCGGAATGTCTTTTCCTAGTGATTGGTCCATAATGATTGTTGGTTTTAGTTGTTATGAATTGTGTTTTTCGCCTTTGATGCAAATACGGAGAACAATAGTTTCGACAGCCGGACGCGCTGATTCTTTTTTATGTTATCCTTGGAAATAATGGTTATTATTTCTTCGTATTTTTCGATTTGTTTTTCAAGTCCAATTATTTGATGGAATCGTCGGGTCATTTCTTCTGTCGTGTTCTTGTAACGTCGGGAAGAAATCAATAGTTCGTCGTATAATGAGGCGTTACGTTCTACGAGTTCGTTATACCTCTTTTTGGTGATGATTTTGAACATGGTATTGAGATTTAGTTTTCGATGTCCTGGGGTAACAGGTCTTTTGCGTTCCATCCGGGCTGTTTCATGTCGATAAGTCCCATGTTCCCCGATTCGGCAAACGCATCGTAAGCGGGATAAAGCCCGTAAGCCTTGCACTCGGCTACCGTCTGTAATGCCTGGCGGTAACGGTATCTGCCTATTTCGAGGTCTTCCGCACTCCATACCAGGGCGGCCACCCCGTAAGGAGGGGTCGTTTGTAACATTATCATTATCGTACTGCGAAAGTCCCGGCCCGTTACTTTGGAAGCCACGTCGAGGTACATTCCTTCGGATAGACCGTAGTTCAGTCGTACACTATCGTTGTAGAAGGCTTGTAAATCATCTTGCCGGGTGCTTTTTACCGAAATGATAGTATCGGTTCCGATATTCTCGGCAAACTGCATAGCGTCCGGGCGGATGCGGAGTTTTAAGCCCGTTTCCGGGTCGCAGTAGTAAAGCGATATTTCCCGTTTTGAGTGTTTCAACAGTTCGTAGAACATACCGTCGCCGTATCGGTCATAATTGAACTTTACGATGTCTATAATGGCTTTGTGTTCCGCCGTTACGGACGATAGGCCGGAAACCGCTTTCAACGCCTTGTATTTCGCCCTCATACCGTCGATTTTGTTCATGTCTAGCCCCAGGCTCATTACTTCGTTATCGGCTTTGATAAGCAATTCTTTTGCGTTTTCCGCTTCTGAAACTTTGTCCGTCCAAAAGGATATGAGGCCCGCTACTCCTTCTTTGGTGTTCATAGGCAAGCCAGGTTCCACGATGGCGCGGGAAAATTTAGTCGGTTCCAAAATGGATTGATGCAGGAAAGTACCGAGGTCGAAATACTCTTTGTTCCTTTGATACTTTTCGAGGGCTTCACGCCATCCGCTTTCTTTGTAGTAATACAAGTGGAGAGGGCTTTTTAGGGCCTCTTTCAACGCGGACGACGGGTAGAAATCCCCGGCGGCAAGGTATTTATCCATCGCCTCCTGTACGGCCCGCCCGTTTACGTTCAAATCCCGGGTATAAATGTGTCGTGCCTTATCACGACTTTGGAGGAACATCGCTATTTCGGTAGCGGTGGGATACTCGGCCAGGGGACGGGAGTATTCGAACGGTGTCAATTCGCCCCCGGTATCCGGGGCGGAGGGCAGAGCGTCCCCCGTTACGGCGTTATTGAGGCTCCCTATTTCGAAAGGGTAATCGTTGCTCATTTCGGTAGAGTTATGCTATTTGACAATGAGAGGGCGAATACTCCATGCGTCGGCCTTGTATCCGTTGGTCTTGTTTTTCTTTTTCCCCAGGTAGGTAATTTCGAGAGGTGTCCCACGAGCGATACGGCAGGAATCAATTACCCCGGTCAACCGTTTGGAAGCATTGCGGACGACGTGTTTTGTTCCGTCTTCGGCCAATTCTACGAAGTAAGCGACAAGTAAGTCTATATCCTGTCCGCTCTGTTGGTCGGTGGTCGTCTCCATTTTCAACTCATTGAAATACATACGGCGCGTTTCTCCTTCGACTTCCGGCGTCCAGTATTCGCCCGTGAGTTCGAGGGGTGCGGGTTCGGCTTTCGAGAGGTCGGGGAGTTTCCCGGCGAAGATTCTTTCCGTGAGTTCCCCGGCCCCATTTTGGGCGACGGCTACTTCGGATGTGGGATTCTGATTTTCTTTGTTTTCTTTCATTTTGATTGTGTGTTTATCGGTTAATTAAAATGTTTCTTCAATTCTTGCGGGTCGAAATCTGTCGGTGCGTCTTCGACCGGGTATTGCGGACGGTAGTCGATGGCTACAATGGCTATGTCCGTTATTTGTTCTTCCATTTCTTGCCATATGTGTAATCCTCTGTCGGTCGACGCTGAATTTTCCCATGTATGGGTATGTAAAGTGCAGGACAGAATTACCGTAATATCGCCTCTGTCGTATTCGACCGTCTTATCTTCGCTCAAACTCTCGCTTTCGTAGCTTATCCCGTTGCTTTCGCGAATCTTGTCGGCAATGGATTTATAGTCTTCCGGAGTTATGCGTATCATAGTTTACAGGCAATTTTTTTAAGGTTCCTTTGTTCGCGCATCGCTACTAAGTCGCCGCGCCGTACCCATCGAGTCGTACTTGTAACCTTTTTATAAATCTGTACATTCTCCCAGTCTACAAAGTCTTTAAATTCTCTCTTAGCATCCGACAAACGCATAAGTTCATCGTTGCGTAAGGCTTCGACGGTACGAACGCAACTGTCGAATATTGCTTTGAAGTCTTCGGGTGTCATGTCTTTTCAGCTTTTTATTAGAATACCACCAATAACTATTAACATTCTATCACGGGGAATATCATATTTTTCAATAGCTCTTTTTACAGAGCCATCAGAACAGCAATCTTTTACAAAATTCAAAAAGTGTTTTCCTTTGTTAGGAGAAAAAGGTCGTTTGTCAATCTCGGGGCTTACGATGAACAATTCAATAAACATTCCATCGCATCCCTCTTTAGCTACAAATTTTTGATTCCGCCCCCGATATAACCATCCGGAAGGTGTTTTTTGAAATCCGAGTTCTTTTATTGTATCAATCGTTTGCATGATTTTTTCTTATGTCAAGAATGTCTTTTATAGTTTCGGATACTACCCAAGTTATGAGTTGCGGGGCAGCTATGTACATGATGAAAGCGCCGAGTATTTGAGCTATTCCTATCGTGCCGTTTTCCGTCCAGTGTAAAAGAGATACTCCGGCCAGTATTGCGGAAATAATGAATGTCAGAACGTATTTCATTTTTCCTGTGGATTTACATTTTCTTTTCGTGTAACAACTATCATATCACCCGCCAGATGTGTAGAAAACTGCTTCCCTTCTTTCCGCTTGATGCGGGAAGCTGCTGTACAGACAGCACGAGAATCGACTTCGGTGCGGGTGAAGGAAATGCTCTCGCCTATATCTAACCTTCTAAGTGTTTCCGGCACAAGGATTTTTACTTCTTTCTTTGGGTTTCTCATGTCTTATGTATATTTTTGTGTCGTAATCGTTGATTATTACACGACAAATATAAAGAATTTATCTTTATAAAAACAAGAACAAATAAAGAATTGTTTTAGGAAATAAAGATATTTTACAGCGATTTGATTATGGAGGCGTTTGAGTGGGTTTTGGTTGGGTTTTCAGCAATAACTACTATACTAATAACATGGCAGATATACACTATAATATCTATCCATAAAATTGTAAAAAGCCGCCTTGATAAGGAAATTCCCAAAATAAAGGGGGAGGCTATAGGGACTTGCTTGTTTAACTTAGCTGCGTCTGCAGTGCGCAGTGGAGATGAAGTATTTTCTCTGTGTACCTTTATTAAAGCTGCGTGGAATTTAAATAGTACAGAACAATTTGATGAAGAAATAGAAGCATGCTTAGATAATATAGAGCGATTAATAAAGGAAATACAAACGCAAAATGCTTTTATAACGTTCGAGGGGCAGGAAGGAATAGAATTTGCTGTGATGTTGCATTCTCTCCGTTCTCATCGAGCGAAACATCTGGCTTTAAAGTTTCAACGTATTCTACAAGTTCCCCAGCAGAAATAAAGGCACATGAATCGTAAAACCGTTTTTTTGCTCGATGATAATACCACCAATCCATAAAGAGAAGATGGCCTGTTATGACAAAGGGAGCCAGTAAAAAGACGATTATAAAAATATATCCAGATATTGTCATGGTTAATCAATTTAGATTTATTTACAAATATAAAGAATAATTCTTTATGAGGGGGTCGGAAAAAATAAATAAAGTACTTGCCGAGGTTAAAATGAAGCCAGCGGCATTCGCAAAAGCCATCGGATTAAAAGCGGCTCAAAACATCTATGACATTCAAAAAGATAAAATTAATATCAGTAAAGATGTTGCCGCAAAAATATCGTCTACATTTCCATTTTTTGAAGTTAGTTGGCTCCTCACCGGGGAAGGCGAAATGTTAAAGAGTGATGCAGGGATAAATGAAGCCGAAACACATAAAACACTTGATTTTTCGGACTTAATAAAAATCAATGAAAAAACCGCTGAAGCGGTCCATATTATAGCTAACTCAAATGCAAAAATGGCCGATGCCATACAGACTTCGGCAAGGTCATTTGAAACGTTAGCGCAAACGAATGCCGAAATGTGGCAAACGATAAAAGGAAAGTTAGATAGAATAGAGGAATTACTCGAAAAAAAAGGTGGAAATGCTCAAGGGAGAGCCCATGCTGTATGACGGATGGCGGCGGTGGCGGACATAGATTAATCGTCCGCATGGACCGTCCTGTTTATCTTGTAGAATCATTAGATATCGCGGCAATGGTCGCAATTGATAAATAATTTTATTCCATTATGGGAATGAAAAATGAAAAAATAGGTTGTTCCGGATGGGCAACGCTTTTTTGCTCCATACTTATTGTAGCGTTGATATTTGGAGGGCCGATAGGCGGAGGTGCTGCGCTTTTATTAGGTGGAATATGCGTTGTGGTGTGGGCAATTGTGAAATTGATGTTGTTAATTAAACATGGAATAAAACAGTTACTGAAACGAGAAACACTAACTCCTCCTGCCGTTATAAGAGAAGAAAAAACATTGTGTTTGCCTTCTCATATTTACCAATTAGAAGACCTTGTAGAGATAATTGAAAAAAATGGGATAATAGAAATCTTTGAAAAGGATTTTTCAAGAGTTGAAAAAATGTCTTTCGGTTGTTTAGAAAATCCATGTAGGCTTAGATATGAGTCCTATCGAGTAAATTTTGTGCCTTTATTTACAATTTCGTGCATATTACCCGGAACTACACAACAAGTAGAGTTTAAATATGACCCAAATATCGACGGTATATTCAATCGTATTGTATCGCCGGGGCAAGAGATTGCAAATGAAGGAAGGCTTTTAATGTTTATTGATATTCGTAAAGAGGCATTAGAGGAATGGGATAGGATGGAAGGGCGTAGGAAAAGAGAGGAGGCCGAGGCATGGGAAAAACGACAGATGGCAGAAAGGATAAAAGAACGTCATCGGAAACGGGAATTAGAGAAACTTGTACGGCAAGAATTAATTGAACGAGGTGAAATTATGGTAGAGGCAAAACGACCACCCATACCAAAAGACATTGCCGATGCTGTGTATCAAAGGGATGGCGGTAAATGCGTATATTGTGGCGCATCTGAAAATCTGCAATTCGACCATATTATACCTTTTTCAAAAGGCGGAGCAACTACTATTGAAAATTTGCAATTACTCTGTCAAAAATGTAATTTAGAAAAATCAAATCATATAGGTTAAAAATGAAGAAATTACTACTTTTTTCCATTCTCTTTGTGGCTTTATTTGCCTCCTGCAGTAAAAGCGAAACGGAACCAACACTCGCCGGAGATTATGAAGCCACATGGCAGAAAACCGACGGCGAAACAGGTGTATTTTATGCTCAAGTGCACGACACACCTCCTTTTACAAATTTTGTTGATATTAGATTAACGATTAAATATGATAATGGTGTTGCTAAATGGGAAGAAGAACAATATAGACAAATGTTAAAATATGAATTAACCCCTTTTGTAAACGGAGAAATAGCCCGCATTAAATTGAATAGGGATGTACTTATACCGAATTTAAGCGATGATAATATTGATGAATATTTGCCGAGAGAATACAAGCTTTACGAGCACAAAGGGAAAAAAGTAATTGAAAGTTTAGCTCCCAGTACAAGCGGGTTAAGGGTTGTAAAATAGAGTCGTGTTTATGTTATGTTTATGGAAAGTTTCTAATTGATTGTTTTTTATACTGAAAATCAGTATTGTATAAAAATAAACCTCAATACTGTTAATCATGGGGTCGCTGGTTCAAGCCCAGCCTGGAGCGCAAAAATAATCAAGCACTTACGAGAAATACCCGTAGGTGCTTTTTTATTTTCTGCCCCGGCATATATATATACGTTTTCTCTTTTTTAAGTATACGTTTCTGTATACATGTTTTCTTCAAAGTATGCACAAAAAATCAAAAAAACTTGATGTTTATTTCTTTTTTGATTATATTAGTGAACAAACTTTAAAGATTAATTATCATGGAAAAAGGAAACAATGGATATGAACGCCGAAATATCCCGATCGACAGGATTAAATGGTCTTATATCTTTTCAGAAGGGTTAGGAGCCGGGGGAACTTATGAAGTGTTCGGTGAAATACGGGTAAGAGAACAATCAAAGGGAATATGGACTGCTCAAATCGTAGCCGAAGCCAATGCCCAAAGCGCAAAGGGATTAGGAGATGTGACTTTCTCGGCTAAAGCTTACTTATATGTGGATGGTTCATTACGAAGCTCCAAACCATTAACCGGAAATGGAGCAAAAATGAATTCTGCGCAGATAAAATGTGATCTAGGGACTGAAACTTTTGTATTGCCACAAAGTGGAATTGTGGAAATAGAAGTAGAAGTGCGTTATACAGTAGTAACTCCAACCGGGGCGGCTGCCGGGCTCAATTTATTAGGAGAGCTTGGTTATAAAATCAACAAAAAACTAGGAGAAGCTCTCGGTAAAATCCGTGAACGGATAAATTAATGTATATTTGGTGTATAACACAGTGATATGAAAAATTTAATCTTTTTAGCATTTATTGGCCCACTGTTCTTAACCGGATGCAAAGGAAAAATGGAAAACTCTCCTGACCCGCGCTCAATAGCTTATAACGACAGAGCCGTAACAATGATGCGGAATTATGTGGACAGGGATGATATCTGGCCGGATTCCGCTGCGTTGGCACAGTGTCATACCCGTACCGATACGGTACGGATGATGATGAAAAACATCGTAGACAGTTGCCAAATATTGATAGACTCCGCCCTGTTATACAGCCCGGATCAATATTTCTATTATGCTCAGAAAGCTACTTTTTATGCATGTGGGGCTTATTACGAGGAAGCTTTCCAATGGATCAACAAAGCCATTGAAATAAAAGACATCCCCGAATTGAGACTTGGAGCCGGGATGTTCCTGCAAAAAATGGGGAAAGAAAAAAAAGCCGGTGTCTATTATAAGCAGGCCATATCAAATTATAAAACCTTTGATACGCTCTCCCGCGCAGATATGATGAATTATACTCTCGCCCTAAGTCTATCGGGGGAAAAAGAAAAAGCCCGGCAGATAATAGACAGCCTGGTAAAGGATACGCTATTAAAACGACATCTTCTTTTGCTTACAGAAAATCCGCAGGAAGTAATCGACGCCACGATCCCGTAATACCCTTAAGATACCTGTCGGAAACCATCGGCATAAAACAAGCAAAACACGCTTACCATTGAATTAATGTATGGTAAGTATGCAACAAACCAAATAAACAACCGGCACACAAAAAAATACATGTCCGGACGGGAGAATATCATTACAAATTAATTTTCAATCACTTATAAATAATGATTCAAGCCCGGCCTGGAGCGCAAGACAAGATTAAACGAAATCAAGCACTTACCGGATTCCGGTAAGTGCTTTTTTATTGTCAGCGGTCAATGCCGTTTTTATTATTTTTTGTGTTCCATGCGGTAACTCAATGCTCCGGACGGACACATCTTTATCTGCGCCATGAGTTGTTCGTTCGTAGCGTTTTCGATTTTCACCCAGGGACGTTCCTTAGGGTTATACACCGCCGGAAGCATATGTACGCATATTCCGGAATGCCGGCACAATTTCGGTTGCCATACGATTGTGAGTTCACCGTTTGAGTATTCTATTTTTTTCCCCATGATGCGATATGATTTAAATATTGATGCCTCTCAGTACTATTTTCCTCCACTGCGGATGTTTTTGTATGTATCCTGCCACGAACGGACATAGCGGGACAAGCCTCAAGCCTTTTGACTCTATATCTTCAAGTACCTTTCCAACGAGCATGCTGCCTATTCCCTTGCCTTCGAGTTGCGAAGGGATTTCCGTGTGGGTCAGGTATATCTCTCCGTTGTCAGTTCTTATGTATTCTATTTTCGGGACAAGTCCTCCTATATTGAATTCGTACCGGTGCATGGACATGTTGTCGGTAAGCTCGTAATTTTCCATTTTTTTCAATGTTTTATATCAGACCATAGGAACTTCTATCAGAAGGATTTCGGAATCCTCCAGAGCTTCTATCGCGACGCTATTCGTGTCGTAAATCCCCATTCCGTCGCGCCGCGAAAGGACGGTTCCGCTTACATTGGCCTGGCCTTCTATCACGAAAACATACACGCCGGTATCTTCCCTGTGCATGTCGTATGTTTTTTTTACGCCTTTATCCAGTTTCCCTATGGAAAACCACGCATCCTGTAGTATCGAAGCGGGAGCGTTGCCCTCAGGCGATACTATAAGCGATAGCTCGTTGCGCTTTACCGCATGCCGTATGTCGAAGTTGTCGTATTTGGGTTTGGTATTCTCTTTTTTCGGGAAAACCCATATCTGGAGGAATTCGAGCGGCTCGGTAGCGCTGTCGTTGTATTCGCTGTGGTAAATACCGGTTCCGGTGCTCATTACCTGTATGGTTCCTGGTGTGATTACGCTGCTGTTTTCGATGCTGTCGCCGTGGCGAAGATATCCTTTCAAAGGTATGGAAATGACCTCCATGTTTTGGTGCGGATGCATGCCGAAACCTTCAGACGGAGCCACTTTATCGTCGTTCAGAACTCTCAGGGCTCCGAAGTGAACTCTTTCGGGATTGAAATAACTTGCGAAACTGAAAGTATGGTAGGTGTCGAGCCAGCCGTGGTCGGCGTGTCCTCTGGTAGCTGCTTTGTGTAAGATTGTTTTCATGGTTCGGATTGTTTTAATGTTTGTAAATATATATTCTCGAACTTCCGGTCATATGCTCATAAGTTCTCGATACGAGTTAAATTTAGAGAATAAAACGTTTAAAAAAAAGGTTTTGTATATGGTATTTGTCTATATCGAGATAATATAATGTTATGTAAACATTTATTTTACACGGTAAGGAATGTGCCGGATGGCGCCGCGTACCGAATATACGTACCGTAAAGTTTTGTAAACGGCGGAAAAAACTTATTTTTGAAACCGGCAAACAGTAACATATGAAATATACGTACATGAAAAAACATTATTTAAAGCCTCTGGCATTCGTTCTGGCACTGATTCTCACCTGGGATTATGCGGCGGCGTGTACTTCGGCTGTCATTTCCGGTAAAATAACTCCCGACGGTCGTCCTTTGTTGTGGAAAAACAGGGATACGGGTTTCGAACAAAATGCGGTGAAATACTTCACATCGGGCAAATATCCTTTCGTAGGTGTTGTGAACTGCGATGTCGACGAGCCGGACGAAATATGGATAGGCACTAATTCGGAGGGTTTTTCCATAATGAACACCCAGTCGTACAATCTGGTGAAGATAAAACCCGGCGAGGAACGCGGTGCGGCCAACGGCCGCGTGATGAAAAGGGCTCTGGAAGTATGCGCCACGGTGGACGACTTCAAGGTATTCCTCGATACCCTTGCAAAACCGAGCCTGATAGAAGCAAATTTCGGCGTGATAGACGCGCGCGGCGGTGCGGCAATGTTTGAAGTCGGTTACCACGATTACGTGATGTTCGACGCCAATAATCCGAAAGATGCCCCGTGCGGTTACATAGCACGTACCAACTATTCGTTTTCCGGGGAATTGAACAAAGGCGCCGGTTACGTGCGCTATATGACCGAAGAAAAACACCTGTTGCGCGAATGCGCTACCGGAGCCATAACCCCGTCGTGGATATTGGCTACCCTTGCCCGTTCGTTTGAAAACGGCATGCTCGGTATAGACCTGCGTTCCGGTATGTACAACAAGCCGCATACCAGCGGATGGTTTCTCGACAAGGACTTCATTGCGCGGGAGAGCACGGCCAGTTCGGTAGTGGTGCAGGGTGTAAAAGAAGGCGAAAATCCGGAACTTACCACTATGTGGACGATACTCGGTTACCCTCCGGCCAGCGTTGTCGTGCCGGTATGGGTAAAAGGCGGTGAAAACCTTCCTGTAAACGTGATAAGGGACGGCAAGACCAAAGTATCCCCGCTTTGCGGCCGCGTGGTTACGCTCAAAAACCGCGTGTTCTCGTATTCACAGGGAATGGGCACAGGCGATTACTTTAACTGGGAAATGCTTTACAACCCTTCCGGTACGGGATATATGCAGCTTTTGGAACCGGTCGAAAAAGAGATGTTCGCCATTACCGCACCCGTTCTGGAGCAATGGCGCCGGGACGGCAGGATCAATCTGAAACAGCAGAAACAATTGTATGGTCAGGCCGACGCGCTTATAAATGCCAAATACGCCGAACTTTTCGGCCTGTAAGGAAAATAATAATTTGCTCATAGATTAAAAATCCGGTTCGGGATATTCCCGAACCGGATTTTTTTAGCGTGAAAATTATGCACTTCATTATGCTTTTTATTTTACTGAAGGTATTACCGCTATCGCTACGGCCTATGTTGTCTTAATTTATTTATGTTCATTAAGTGTGAGGGAAATTGCGACAGTGGTAAAGCATATTATAATATCTGTAAAAAGCCGCCCCCGGAAAAAAAATTTTCCGGGGGCGGCTGGATATATGCGGCTTTCCGCTTACTTGCGGGCGTCCATCAGAATGCCGAGCATCTTTTTCGCACATTCGGGGATTTTGGTACCTGGGCCGAATACGGCAGCAACGCCGCGGTCGTACAAGTACTGGTAGTCCTTAGGAGGTATAACGCCTCCGGCGAATACTACTATGTCCTCGCGTCCGAGTTTCTTGAGTTCTTCGATAAGCTGTGGGATGAGGGTCTTGTGACCTGCCGCCAGCGACGAAGCGCCTACCATATCCACGTCGTTTTCCGCAGCCTGGCGTGCGCACTCTTCCGGAGTCTGGAACAGCGGGCCCATGTCCACGTCGAAGCCTATGTCGGCCAGCGAAGTGGCTACGACTTTGGCTCCGCGGTCGTGACCGTCCTGTCCCATTTTGGCCACCATCACACGCGGACGGCGTCCTTCGATTTCCTCGAATTTGTCTGCCATGGCCTTCGCTTCCTGGAACACGGCATTGCTTTGAGCTTCTTTTGAATACACTCCCGATATTGTTTTAACGATTGCTTTGTGGCGTCCGAATACTTTTTCGAGCGCATCGGATATTTCTCCCAGCGAAGCGCGCACGCGGGCGGCATTTACCGACAGTTCCAAAAGGTTGCCTTCGCCTGTCCTTGCACATTCCGTAAGGGCGTCGAGAGCTTTCTGTACTGCGGCATTGTCGCGTTTTGCACGCATTTCGTTCAGGCGTTCGATCTGCGAAGTACGTACCGCCGTATTGTCCACTTCGAGTATCTCGATGTTGGACGGCTCGTCGGTGAGGTATTTGTTCACGCCGACAATAGTTTCCTTGCCGGAGTCGATACGCGCCTGTTTGCGTGCAGCGGCTTCTTCGATACGCATTTTTGGCACGCCTGTTTCTATGGCTTTTGCCATACCGCCGAGCGATTCGACTTCTTCGATCAGTTGCCATGCTTCGCGTGCCAGTTTGTCGGTCAGGTATTCCACGTAGTAAGAACCTGCCCACGGGTCAACCACGCGGCATACGTTCGTTTCGTCCTGTATGTAGAGCTGCGTGTTACGTGCGATACGCGCCGAGAAGTCCGTCGGCAGCGCTATGGCCTCGTCAAGTGCGTTGGTGTGCAGCGACTGGGTGTGTCCCAGTGCGGCGCCCATAGCTTCGATAGCCGTACGGCCTACGTTGTTGAACGGATCCTGTTCCGAAAGCGACCATCCGGAAGTCTGGCTGTGCGTACGCAGCGCCATGGATTTCGGGTTTTTCGGGCCGAACTGTTTAACTATCTTGGCCCAGAGCATGCGTGCGGCGCGCATCTTGGCTATTTCCATGAAATGGTTCATGCCGATGGCCCAGAAGAACGACAGACGCGGAGCGAACTGATCGACAGTAAGTCCTGCCTTGATACCGGTGCGGATGTATTCCATACCGTCGGCCAGCGTGTATGCCATTTCGATGGCCGAAGTGGCGCCGGCTTCCTGCATGTGGTATCCGGAAATGGATATCGAGTTGAATTTAGGCATGTTTTCCGAAGTGTAGCGGAAGATATCGCCTATGATGTGCATCGAGGGCAGGGGAGGGTAGATGTACGTGTTGCGCACCATGAACTCCTTGAGAATGTCGTTCTGGATGGTTCCGGCGAGCTGTTCCTTGCTTACGCCCTGTTCTTCGGCCGCTACGATGTAGAATGCCAGTACCGGAAGCACGGCTCCGTTCATGGTCATCGATACGGACATTTTGTCCAGAGGTATTCCGTCGAACAGCACTTTCATGTCCTCTACAGAGCAGATGGACACTCCGGCTTTACCTACGTCGCCTACTACGCGGGGGTGGTCTGCGTCATAACCGCGGTGTGTCGCAAGGTCGAATGCCACCGAAAGACCTTTCTGGCCTGCGGCCAGGTTACGGCGGTAGAATGCGTTCGATTCTGCGGCAGTGGAGAAACCGGCGTACTGGCGCACTGTCCAGGGGCGCTGAACGTACATCGTAGAGTACGGCCCGCGCAGGAAAGGCGGAAGTCCGGCAGCGTACTGCAGGTGCTCGGCATCCTCGATATCTTCTTTAGAAAAACACGGCTTTACGTCTATGTGTTCGGCCGTTTCCCATACAGGTACGCCCTCTACGTCGCATTTTGCGGACGCAAGGCTTTTTACCTTCAGGTCTTCTGCTTTTATTTTGGAAAAATCAGGTTTCATTTTATGTCTTTGTTTTATAATCTTATGAAGGATGTGAACAATTTTATTTCTCTTTGATACCCAGTTTTTCCTGGTAACCGTTGAGAGCATCCAGAGCGTTTACGCGCACGTGGATGAAATCGTCTACGCCGGCGGCCTTGAGGTCGTCCACGATGTCTGCAGGATAACCGGCCAGAACCAGTGTCTTGCCGTTGGCGGTAGCTTTGAATTCGCGGGCGAAGTCAGCGGCCGAAGCTACGTAGTCGTCATCTGAAGAGCATATCACTACGATATCGGCGTCTGCCTTGGCGCTTTCTTTACCGGCGGTAGCGGCATCGGGGTAGGTCACATCCGGGAGTATCTCGAACGAAGCGGCTCCGAAAAAGTCTCCTGCGAACATGGCGCGTGCGGTACGCATGGCCGGGTTGCCGTAACCTGCCAAAAATACGCGCGGACGGCGTCCGTGTTCTTTAGCGTACATTTCGGTGCGCTGGCGCAGGCATTCGAACGGTTTGGCCGCATGCTGGCAGGGAAGCAGTTCCAGGCCTTCAGCCGGTGCTTTGCATTTCTTGCCGCCGCAGCACTGCGGGTCGTCGAGGGTTTCTTTTGTGTTCGGGTAACGGTTCACGCCAACGTAAACGCGTTTGCGGGAGCCTATGTCCTTGCGTTTCGATGCGCGGACTTCTCCTATCTGTTTCTGTATCTCACCAGCTGCGAACTGCGCCGTGTAACCTCCGGCAGCTTCCGTTGCCTTGAACAGTTCGAGGGCTTTGGCGATAAGCGTATCGGTGAGGTTTTCTATATAGTACGAACCTGCTGCCGGATCGACTACTTTGTCGAAGTAGCTTTCTTCCTTAAGAAGGTGCGATATGTTCAAAGCTATGCGGGACGAGAACGAAGTCGGATTTTCGAATGTCGAGTCGTAAGGAGCTATCGACAGTGCGTCCACACCGCCAAGTACGGCGGACATTCCTTCGGTGGTCGAACGGAGCATATTCACATAGGGGTCGTATTTGGCAACGGCCCATACGGACGATTCTGCGCCTATTTTGACCGATTTGGGGTCCAGACCGGTGTTGTAAAGGGCTTCCAGTTCTATCCACAGGGCGCGTACTGCGCGGAATTTGGCTATTTCAAAGAAATAGTCGGTGTTCATGCCCATAATAGGCATGGCATTTTCAAACACCTCTTTTGCAGTAACGCCTTCGGCTTCGAGTTTGTCGATGCAGTCGGTCAGTTTTGCCAGGGTGAACGCTATTTCCTGCGTGTAGTTGGAACCTGCGTTTACGAACGGAACCGAGTTCACCGTCATACCGTAGAAATGCGGAGCGGCGGATGTTGTTTTGATGGTCTTTGCCAGGCATTTGTAGCATGGCTCTTTTCCGGTTGTGTTCCATACGGCCACAGGGTCGTTGTAGATGTATCCGGTTATTTTTGCCAGGTCAGTTCCTTTTTTAGCCAGATATGCGAAATATCCCTCGGCAAGGTGCGAGGCGCATTTGGCGTTCTTGAACGATACGGCGCAGCATGTGAGTTCCACGCCTTTGAGAAGCGTTTCAAAATCGACATCTTCTTTTTCCTTCAGGTTGAAGATGATACCGTCAGCGCCGCGTTCCTCGAGGTTTTCGATGGCTGTTTTGTTGGCGTCGGCTTCGTTGTCAACTACGACTTCTGCGTAATTTACCCACCAGCGGGCTCCGGTGGCGTTTTCGTCCCTGGCGAATGCTTTGCTCAGGTTTGAGGCTACGCCACGTCCGTCCATATCCTCGGCGGTGTAGAACGGCTGGATGTTGAAACGTTCGTCCGTCCTCCAGACGAGTTTCTTCTCGAAATCGGCACCTTTGAGGTCTTCCGTGGCCTTGTCTACCCACGCCTGCTTCGATACCGGTGCAAATTCGGCAAATAATTTTTTACTACTCATCGTTATTGCTTTATGTGAAGTTTTAATATGATAAATTCACCAATTGCGCTTTCTGTGCCCTGTACAGTGTGTTTAGTCTTGTGGCGGGCAAAAAGCATGGCAAATTTAGGCATTATTAATTATGGGGTAAAAT
>CDZK01041968.1_pt1 | contig 17248 bp, 9 predicted proteins | sample 557401 | NCBI WGS metagenome assembly CDZK01 (sample SAMEA3182108, study PRJEB8094) | gut metagenome | biome: human; feature: gut; material: Stool; isolation source: human stools | place: Canada | collected 2013-04-25 | reverse complement strand
GATGCGGTACGCGATACTTACGTGACCCGTCTGGTACTTGGTGCATTGGGAAAGAAGTAAGAATACATTTTATAAATAATTTTAAAATAATATGGGATTATTAGATGGAAAAACAGCCATTGTGACAGGTGCTGCACGCGGCATCGGCAAGGCTATCGCTTTGAAGTTCGCTCAAGAAGGAGCAAACATCGCATTCACTGACTTGGTGATTGATGAAAATGCCGAGGCTACGGCAAAAGAATTGGAAGCTTTGGGAGTAAAGGCAAAAGCTTATGCCTCCAATGCAGCAAATTTTGAAGACACTGCCAATGTAGTGGCAGAAATCCATAAGGACTTTGGACGTATTGATATTCTGGTAAACAATGCCGGTATCACACGTGACGGTCTGATGATGCGTATGAGCGAACAGCAATGGGATATGGTTATCAATGTCAACCTGAAATCGGCATTTAACTTTATCCATGCCTGCACACCCATCATGATGCGCCAGAAGGCGGGTAGCATTATCAATATGGCATCTGTGGTAGGTGTTCACGGCAATGCCGGCCAGGCCAACTATTCTGCTTCCAAAGCCGGTATGATTGCTTTGGCCAAGTCTATCGCTCAGGAGCTGGGTTCTCGTGGAATCCGTGCCAATGCCATTGCTCCGGGCTTCATCATGACAGCCATGACCGACGCCTTGTCTGAAGAGGTGAAGGCTGAATGGTGCAAGAAGATTCCTTTGCGTCGTGGCGGCACACCCGAAGACGTGGCAAATATCGCTACTTTCCTGGCTTCTGATATGTCTTCTTATGTATCCGGTCAGGTTATTCAGGTAGATGGTGGGATGAATATGTAATTTAATGATTAATGATTAGTGATTAATGTTTAATGAGAAGTTGGGTGTTAGTCATTAATCATTAATCACTAATCATTAAACATTAACAACCGATGACTGTCGTATACGAAGACAATCATATCATTATAGTCAACAAGACCGCTTCCGAGATAGTTCAGGGAGACAAAACGGGTGATACACCGCTTTCGGAAACTGTAAAGCAGTACCTGAAAGAGAAGTACAGCAAGCCTGGAAATGTCTTTATCGGTGTCGCCCACCGGCTGGACCGCCCCGTGAGCGGTCTTGTTGTTTTTGCCAAGACCAGTAAGGCACTGTCGCGTCTGAACGAGATGTTCAAGAATAGCGAGGTGAAGAAGACTTACTGGGCAGTAGTGAAGAACTTACCCCGCGAGGAAGAGGGGGAATTGGTGAACTATCTGGTGCGAAATGAGAAACAGAACAAGAGTTATGCATACGACAAGGAGGTGCCGGGCAGCAAGAAAGCGATTTTGCATTACCGGCTCATCGGGCGGTCGCAGAACTATTATCTGTTGGAAATAGATTTGAAAACCGGACGCCATCACCAGATACGTTGTCAGTTGGCAAAGATGGGCTGTCCCATCAAGGGAGATTTGAAGTATGGTTCGCCCCGCTCCAATCCCGACGGCAGCATCTGTCTGCATGCGCGGTATATCCGTTTTGTGCATCCGGTGTCCAAAGAACCGATAGAAGTGGAGGCTCCCGTCCCTCCTGGAAATTTATGGAATGGTTTTGAAACGATTTAATCTTACAGTAATGAAGAAAATCACAGTTTTGTCGGGTTTGCTGCTCCTTGCGGGATTGGCTGCCCAAGCTCAGGAAAGAGTTGCTGAGTATAACGTGCGTCCGGCCGTTACGGTGCGCACTCCCCTCCAGGGCGATAGTATCAACTTCAAGGGAGACAAGTTTACTACCGGCAATCTTCTGAAGACGAAGGTCAGTCTCGACTTCGACGGAGGTCGGTACGAACGTATGGTTGCTGATACGGCTGGATATGTAACTGTGGCAAAGGCGGACAAGGACAATCTGTTCTATCTGTTTGCTACCAATCTGCGTGCGGAGCGTTTCATGAAGGGCAAGCTGAATGTATATTCTCCTGCCCGTTTTGAGGTGTTTGTAAACGGTGAATCCAAGCAAGTCAAGGAGACAGCGGAGGACAGCTTGTCGCAGGTCCGTCCTACGGCTGTCAGTTTGCGTATGGACCCCGAAGCGGATTATGAGATTGTCATCAAGTTGCTTTCAAGCGCGGACGACAAGATGCAGCCGATGCTGAAATGCGAATTTGAAAAGGAAAAGGACTTTGCCGATGTAGCCTGCCGGATGGCACCGGACATGAAGAGACGTTTCTCTTTGTTCAACACCAATTTCGGCTCCCGAGCGAGCAGGGTTTCTCTTTCGCCCAACGGCAAGTATCTGCTGACCCGCTATTCGGACAATTACGACGTGAAGCGTTCCAGGACCCGTTGTGAGCTGACCGAGGTAAAGACCGGCCGGGTGATATTGCCCAATGCCAATGAAAAGATGAACTGGATGCCCAACAGCAATAAGCTCTATTATACGGTTATGGGCGAGGAGCAGAATGACCTGGTTGTGTTCGATCCCGCCACGATGCGTGAGGAAGTGCTGCTGAAGAATGTTCCCGAAGGATATTTCAGCTGGTCTCCTACAGAAGACTATCTTATCTATATGCTCACGGACGAGGGCGAAAAGGTGAGTGGCCCGTTGAAACGTCTCTTGCATCCGGACGACCGTATCCCCAATTCTCGTGACCGCTATTATCTCATGAAATACGATGTGGCGACGGGACTTTCCGAGCGCCTGACCTACGGTAGTCACAACGTCTATCTGAATGATATTTCCCCGGATGGCAAGAAACTGTTGTGCAGCACTTCCAAGCCGGACATCACTCGATGCCCTTTCTCCCTCTCTTCTCTTTTCGAGATTGATTTGACCACCTTGCAGGCAGATACGCTGGTCGCCTGGGATGCTTATCTGGGAAGTGCTTCTTACTCTCCGGACGGGAAGCAGCTTCTGGTGACGGGCAGTCCGTCTGCTTTCGGAGGCATTGGCAAGAATTGCGGTGAACATCCCATAGCCAATGACTTTGATACCCAAGCATTCATTATGGATTTGGCTACAAAGAAAGTGCAGGCTATCACGCGCGATTTCAATCCTACGGTGTCTCTCGTGCAGTGGAACCGTGTGGACGGATGTATCTATTTCGATACGACTGATGGGGATTGCAGGCATATCTACCGTTATGTTCCGAAGACGGGCGGCTTTGAAATGCTTCCGCTTGAAGAAGATGTGATTACTTCCTTCACGCTGGCCAATGACAATCCGGTTGTGGCTGCCTATGTGGGCGGAGGAAACACCAGCACGGGCGTAGCTTATACGTACGACACGAAGAAAAAAGTTTCTACCCTGCTTGCCAATCCCATGAAGCCCATCCTCGATAAGATTGAGCTGGGACAGATGGAAGAGTGGAACTTTACAGCTTCGGACGGTACGGAGATAAAGGGAATGGTTTGTCTGCCGCCGTCTTTTGACCCGAACAAGAAGTATCCGCTTATCGTATACTATTATGGAGGAACGACTCCTACAACCCGCGGTATAACTTCCCCGTACTGTGCACAGTTGTTTGCGTCACGTGACTATGTGGTTTATGTTATCCAGCCCAGTGGTGCCATCGGGTACGGCCAGGAGTTCTCTGCACGCCATGTCAATGCATGGGGTGAGCGTACGGCCGATGAGATCATTGAAGGTACGAAGAAATTCTGTGCAGCCCATCCGTTTGTCAACGATAAACGTATCGGATGCCTGGGTGCCTCTTATGGAGGATTCATGACGATGTATCTGCAGACTAAGACGGACATGTTCGCTGCCGCTGCCTCGCATGCTGGCATCAGCAATGTGACGAGCTATTGGGGCGAGGGTTATTGGGGATATTCCTATAACTCTGTTGCGGCAGCCGATAGCTATCCTTGGAATAATCCCGATTTGTTTACGAAGCATGGAGCATTGTTCAATGCGGACAAGATTAATACCCCTCTGTTGTTGCTGCATGGCACGGTAGATACGAACGTGCCTATCGGTGAAAGTATCCAGTTGTATAATGCGTTGAAGATATTGGGCAAGCCGGTGGAATTTATTACCGTGGATGGTGAAAACCATTTTGTACTTGATTATGCAAAACGTGAATTGTGGCACAATTCAATTATGGCTTGGTTTGCCCGCTGGTTGCAGGATAGTCCGGCATGGTGGAATGACCTTTATCCGGAAAGACATTGGTGATTTCTTAGTTGACAACTATCAACTATCAATTAAAAAAGCCGTTTCCCAGAATAGACAAGGAGGAAACGGCTTTTTGTTGTAGTGTGCTTACTGTTATTGGGCCACTTTTGCTGTGTCTTGGACGTTCTCGGCTTTCTGCAAAGTATCCGTTACCACAGTGTCGTTAGACAAGGTTGTTGTCTTACTCGGCTGTTCTACCGGAGCCTTAGCTTGAGCCAAGAACGTTCCGCCACAAACAAACATAAACAGGGCTGCTACTAATACTAATTTTTTCATAATTCATTTGCTTTTAGGTTGCTATATCTTATTGTTAAGTCTAAGTGCTTGTTTGTTGTAGCGCTTGTTGCTTGTACTTAATACAAGTCAAATGGTGTGCCAAAAGAATTATTTGTTGGGTAATGCTTTGATAACTAGATGTATATGTTTTTATGCAAAGTGTAGTATAATGTGGAAAAGTGGGGAATGTGTGGAGAGGAGTGTGGAATTATTCCACATCTTTTAGTCGGATATGTTATAAAGCTTCAACTTGTTGTACAGCGTTTTGCGGTCAATGCCCAACAGTTGTGCAGCGCGGCTCTTGTTGTTTCCCGTCTGCCGTAGGGCTTCGATGATTTGACGTTTCTCTGCCTCCTCATTGCGGAGAGGGATGCCGATGATGGCCGATGCAGGTTCTTTCAGTTCACTTAGTTCGTTGATAGTAATGAATTTGCCTTGTGCCAGCAGGGTTGCACGACGTACCATATTCTTCATTTGTCGCAGATTGCCAGGCCAGGGGTATTCCAATAAGGCGCGGGATGCTTTGTCATCAAAGCCGGTCAGTTGCTTGTCCATTTCGCGGTTGGCCTGGTCCAGAAAGAAATTGGCAAAGAGCAAGATGTCTTCACGGCGGTCTTTGAGTTGCGGCATGCGCAGGGTGAATTCATTGATACGGTGATATAAATCCTCACGGAACGTTCCTTTTTCGATGGCTTGCTCCAGATTTTCGTTGGTGGCGGATACCAGACGTATGTCCACGCTTATCTCTTTGTTTGAACCAACCGGACGTATCTTGCGTTCTTGCAAAGCACGCAGCAGTTGTATTTGCACTTCATAGCTCAGATTGCCTATCTCATCCAGGAAGATGGTACCGCCGTTGGCTTCGACGAAAGCGCCCGTTTTGTCGGTCAGTGCGCCGGTAAAGGCGCCCTTTATATGCCCGAAGAATTCCGAAGCGGCCAATTCTTTGGGGATAGAACCGCAATCGATGGCTACAAACGGCCGGTCGGCACGCTTGCTGAGCTGGTGGATGCGATGGGCTACGTATTCTTTGCCCGTTCCGCTGGCACCATTGATGAGTACGGACATATTGGTAGGTGAAACCAGTTTCACATAATTGTAGAGTTGTTTGGCTGCGTCGCTCTCTCCTTCGAGGAAGTCGGAGGAAGACAATGAGCCTTCTGCACTCTTCTGAGACTGATTTTTCATCTTGTCGGAATGCATCGTCTGTTTGGGCGAGACGGATGGTCTGTTTGGGGTAAACGCGTCATCTGTTCGGGACGGATGCATCATCTGTTTCAAAGCGGAGGATGATGCATTCAAGGCTTCGCCTATTTTTTTCAGTAATTCGTCCGGATTCACAGGCTTGGCAATGTAATCGCAGGCTCCCAGTTTCATGGTTTGGACGGCCGACTGTATGTCAGCGTATCCCGTCATGATGATAAGCGGTATTTGCAGGCCGTGTTCGCCCAGCCATTTCAATAAGTCAATGCCATCCTTGTCGGGCAGGCGTAGGTCAGACAAAATCAAGTCCACGGTTTCCGACTCAATATGTTTTTGAGCACGGGCAATGCTGCTGGTGGAGGTTACTTGGAAACCTTTTTTGCCGAGCCATGTTTTTAGCATCATGCCGTAAGTAATATCATCTTCTACAATTAATATGGATGTCATTGCTTTTGCCTTTTATCTCTTTTATGTAGGCAAAGGTAAGTGCTTTTGTCTGATTTTAGTATATTTGCAAACTTAAATTAAATAAAAAACAAAATGAAAAGGAATCTAATTGTATTATTAACTATACTGGTTTGCGGTTTGACTGCTTGCAAGCCGGGACAAAAGAAAGAGGAAAATATGGAAAAAGAAACGAAGCTAAAGATTGAAACAAGTGCGGGTGACATCACCGTGAAACTGTATAATGAAACCCCGAAACATCGTGATAACTTTATTAAGCTGGTGAAAGACGGCACGTATGAAGGTACGCTGTTCCACCGTGTCATCAAGGACTTTATGATACAAGCAGGTGACCCGGAATCGAAAAAGGCTCCAAAAGGCAAGATGCTGGGGGCAGGCGACGTAGGTTATACTGTTCCTGCCGAATTTGTTTATCCGAAGTATTTTCACAAAAAAGGTGCTTTGTCGGCTGCACGCCAGGGTGATGAGGTGAATCCCGACAAGGCATCATCCGGCTGCCAGTTCTACATTGTGACTGGAAAAGTGTATAATGACTCTACCTTGCTGGGGATGGAACAGCAGATGAATCAGATGCGCCTGAACAATGCTTTCAATGCATTGGCCCAGAAGCATATGAAGGAAATCTACAAGATGCGTAAGAATAATGACCAGGACGGTCTGATGGATTTGCAAGATTCTTTGATTGCGCAGGCAGAGGCTCAGGTTGCCAAGGAACCGGAGTTCAAGTTTACTCCCGAGCAGGTGAAGGCTTATACTACCATGGGTGGTACTCCGCATTTGGACGGTGCATATACCGTATTCGGTGAAGTGCTGGAAGGTATGGATATAGTTGATAAAATACAGAAGGTCAAGACTGATCGTAACGACCGTCCTGAAGAGGATGTGGTTATTAAAAAAGTGACAGTGATAGATTGATGATAGATTCTGTCATTCTATTTTATGAAGATAAACAAAAAGATATTTGACAACGGTCTGCGGTTGGTGCACAATGAAGATACCAGCACGCAGATGGTTGCCTTGAATATTGTTTATGACGTAGGTGCCCGTGACGAGCATCCCGAGCATACGGGCTTTGCCCATTTGTTTGAGCATCTGATGTTTGGAGGTTCGGTGCATATTCCTGATTATGACGCTCCTTTGCAACTGGCAGGTGGGGAGAATAATGCATGGACCAATAATGATATTACCAATTACTACCTGACGGTTCCAAAATCGAATGTGGAAATCGGCTTCTGGCTGGAGTCCGACCGTATGCTGGAACTGGCATTCAGTGAGCAAAGTCTTGAGGTGCAGCGTGCAGTGGTGATGGAGGAGTTCAAGCAACGTTGTCTGAACCAGCCGTATGGTGATGTGGGGCATCTGCTTCGTCCTTTGGCTTATCAAACGCATCCTTATCGCTGGCCTACTATCGGGAAAGACCTCTCTCACATTGCCAATGCCACGCTGGATGAGGTAAAGGAATTCTTTTTCCGTTTTTATGCACCTAATAATGCAGTTCTGGCCGTTACCGGAAATATTTCGTGGGAAGAAACGATTAGGCTGACTGAAAAATGGTTTGCTCCTATTCCCCGTAGGAATGTGCCTGTAAGACAATTACCGCAAGAAGTTGTACAGACGGCGGAACGCCGGCAGACGGTGGAACGGAATGTTCCTCTGGATGCTTTGTTCATGGCTTATCACATGTGCAGCCGTGAGGATGCCGATTATTATGCCTTCGATATTCTGTCGGATATTCTGAGCAATGGACGTTCCAGTCGCTTGACCCGCAGGCTAGTGCAGGAGCAGAAGTTCTTTTCCAGTCTCGATGCCTATATCTCCGGTACACGGGATGCCGGCCTGCTGCATATCAGTGGAAAACCATCTGCAGGCGTATCTTTGGAACAAGCCGAGGCTGCTGTCCGGAAAGAGTTGGAAGAGTTGAAATCCGGGTTTGTTGGAGAACAAGAATTGGAGAAAGTAAAGAACAAGTTTGAGTCTACACAGATATTCGGCAACATCAATTATCTGAATGTTGCCACGAATCTTGCCTGGTTTGAACTGACCGGACAGGCAGAAGACATAGACCGTGAAGTGGACAATTACCGCTCTGTGACGGCAGAACAGCTTCATAGGGTCGCCCAACAGACCTTCCGCGATGAAAACGGGATTGTGCTTTATTACCAAAAAGAAAACCTTTAGTATGAAAAAATTATTTGATACGTATAAGCAGCACTATAAAGCATTGCTTCTCCTGGGGCTACCCATTGTGGTGGGGCAGTTGGGAGTCATTGTGCTTGGTTTTGCCGATACGCTGATGATTGGGCATCACAGCACGGAGGAACTGGGTGCCGCTTCTTTCGTAAACAATCTGTTTACTCTTTGCATTATTTTCAGTACGGGCTTCAGCTACGGGCTGACACCGGTTGTAGGGGGCTTCTACGGTAACCGCCGCTTTGCCGAGGCAGGGCAGGCGTTGCGGTGTAGCCTGGTTGCCAATGTGCTGGTGGCTTTGTTGCTGACTCTTGTCATGGCTGTTCTCTATTTCAATGTGGAGCGGCTGGGACAGCCCGAAGAATTACTGCCTCTGATTAAGCCTTATTATCTAGTGCTGCTTGCTTCACTGGTTTTTGTCATGTTGTTCAACGGCTTTAAACAGTTTACGGATGGCATCACCGACACCAAGACGGCCATGTGGATTCTGCTTGGAGGGAATGCGCTTAACATCGTAGGAAACTATATTCTGATCAATGGAAAATTGGGTTTCCCGGAGATGGGATTGCTTGGTGCGGGTGTAAGTACCTTGTTCTCTCGCATTGTGATGGTCGTGGTCTTTGCGGTGATTGTGCTTCGTAGTCGCCGTTTTATCCGTTATAGACTCGGATTTATGAGGCTGGGATGGTCGACACCGATGTTCAGGAAACTCAATGCTTTGGGCTGGCCTGTCGGTATGCAGATGGGAATGGAGACCGCTTCCTTCAGCCTCAGTGTTGTCATGGTGGGGTGGCTGGGGACACTTGCTCTGGCATCACATCAGATAATGCTCACTATCTCTCAGTTCACCTTCATGATGTATTATGGCATGGGTGCTGCAGTTGCTGTGCGTGTCAGTAACTTTAAGGGGCAGGGCGACGGGCAAAATGTGCGCCGTTCGGCGTATGCTGGCCTTCACGTCATCTTATGCATGGAAGTGGTGCTGTTGAGTATTGTCTTTGCACTTCGCGGTCAGGTCGGAGGATGGTTTACAGATAATATGGAAGTGTCCGGTATGGTAGCCGCTCTCTTCTTTCCGTTCCTGATTTACCAGTTCGGTGACGGATTGCAGATTAATTTTGCCAATGCCCTGCGTGGTATCTCGGATGTGAAACCGATGATGATTATTGCATTTATATCCTATTTTGTTATATCTTTGCCCGTAGGGTACCTCTGCGGTTTCATCTTCGGCTGGGGACTGACGGGGGTCTGGATGGCTTTCCCGTTTGGACTGACCAGTGCAGGGGTGATGCTGTGGCTGAGATTCCGTAGACAGACCAGGGAAAGGATTTGATAATATGAACAGTGTCTCCAAAGTAAAGATTGCCGTAGGCTACACTTTGTTGCTGGCGGTATTGTTTTTTTCCTTGTTCTTCGTACACCGGGAGATGGAGAACCTTATTCTTACCGATGACCGCGATGTACAATGGACAGACAGCGTACTAGCTTTGATACGCGAGAAGGATACCAATACGATAAGAATGCTGCGTACGCTGAGTGAGGCGAATGACAGCATGGTATCTACCAGTGACATTGAGCAGATAATTGCCCAGCAGGACTCGGTAGTGACCCAGCAACGTGTGCAGCACCGTATCATTACACATCGGGATACCGTCGTGACACGCCCTCGAAAGAAGGGTTTTTTCCGTCGTTTGGGTGAAGTGTTTGTCCCCCCAAAGAAAGATACGGCTATCCAGGTAAAGACCTCCCTCGAATTTGCGACGGATACGGTGATTGAACCTTATAATCCGGCCGATTCTTTGCATGAGAAACTGCGTGCTGTGGCCCAGCAGAAAAAAGCTGTAAACACTGTTATACAACGACGTAAACGCTATCTGCAACGCTTGGACCATATGCTGACCGCTCGTATTGACAGCTTGCTGAAAGATTACGAGACGGAAACTCTGCTGCGTGCACGGACGGAAGCCGAGTATCAACAGGCGGTCCGACGCCGTTCGGCCAAGATTATCAGTGGTATTGCCGTAGGTGCGGTGTTGCTTTCCGCTTTTTTTCTTATTATCATCGGCCGCGACATAACCCGAAGCAACCGGTACCGCCGTGAGTTGGAAGAGGCCCGCCGTCGTGCCGAAGATTTACTTGCTGTCCGTGAAAAACTGATGCTTGCCATTACCCATGATTTCAAAGCTCCGCTCGGTTCTATCATGGGCTATGCCGACTTGCTTTCCCGTCTGACGGTGGATGAGCGCCAGCGGTTCTATCTGGACAATATGAAAACCTCATCGGAGCATCTGCTGAAGTTGGTCGTTGATTTGCTCGACTTCCATCGTCTTGATTTGAACAAGGCCGAAGTCAACCGGGTCACCTTTCATCCTTCCCGCCTGCTTGAAGAGATACACGTCAGTTTTGAACCGCTTACGGCTGCCAAAGGGCTGGCGCTTCATTGCGACACTGCCCCGGAGCTGGACGGTACCTATATTTGCGACCCTTTGCGTCTGCGCCAGATTATCAACAATTTGCTGTCCAATGCCGTGAAGTTTACGGACCAAGGCAGTATTACCATGACTGCCCGTTACGAGGACCGTCGACTGGTAGTTGCCATTGCTGATACGGGTAGAGGTATGGAACCTGCCGACCGTGAGCGTATCTTCCAGGAGTTTACCCGCTTACCGGGTGCTCAGGGTAAAGAGGGGTTCGGACTCGGACTTTCCATCGTCCGTATGCTGGTACAGTTGCTTGAAGGCACGATTGATGTAGACAGTGTGCCAGGCAAGGGAAGCACTTTCACCATATATATTCCTATCTATCCCGTAAGGAGTGAAGGACGGAGAATGAAGGATGAAGAATCGGGATGTGTTACCACGCCGAATGGCAATTCTTCATTCCCCGTTCCTCATTCTTCACTGAAGAATGTCCTCCTTATTGATGATGACCGTATTCAGCTTACCCTTACTGCCGCCATGCTTCAGCAGAGTGGTATAAATTCTGTCTCTTGTTTACAACTGGATGAACTGCTGGATGCCTTGCGCACTGCAACCTTTGATGTTCTGCTTACTGATGTGCAGATGCCTGCTATTAATGGTTTTGATTTACTGAAACTGCTGCGTGCTTCGAACATACCGCAGGCACAGTCTGTTCCGGTGATTGCTGTCACTGCTCGCAGTGACATGCAGCGTGAGGAATTTACGGCGCATGGCTTTGCCGGATGCCTGCATAAGCCGTTTACCGTCAGTGAATTGCTGCATGAATTGAATGTGGAGGACAAAGGGAAGGAGGTTACGGAAGTTTCGGAAGCTTCGGCTTGCCCGGGGTATAAATTCTCTTCGCTCACCGTTTTTTCGGTCGATGACCCCGAGGCTGCAAAGTCCATTCTGGAAAGTTTTGTGGCTGAAACCCGTCTCAATGCGGAGCGTTTGCAGAAGGCTGTGGAGAATGAGGATGTGGACGAGATGGCTGCTGTCTCCCACAAAATGATTCCCCTCTTTACGTTGATTGGAGCTACGGAACTGGTTGCATTGCTGAAACTGTTGGAAACTTCTCATGGAGTGCCTTTTACCGGAGAGTTGAAAGAACACGCCCTTGCCGCCCTCGTTTTGATAGAGGATGTCATTACTCAGGCAACAGCTTTTCCGTAATGGGGGAACAGAGAAGAATACATGATTTTTCTCTATCGGGAACCAAATGTCGAAAGAAATTGTTTACTTTGTAGGACTTTTAAATACGATGAAAGATTGACGTTCCGATGAGAAGAAAATGGTTGAGAATAGCACTGTGGGTGCTGCTTACTCCTATTATACTGTTTATAATATTGATGATACTGCTCTATGTGCCTCCCGTACAGAATTTGATACGGAAGCAGGCTACAGCAATTGCATCAGATGCTACGGGTATGGACATATCCGTGGAGCGGATTGACCTTCGCTTTCCTTTGAATTTGTTGGTCCGCGGTGTATTGGTGGTACAGCCTGCCGACAGTGCTGTTGATGTGCAGCATCCCGATACCTTGCTGAATCTTGGAAGTTTGAACGTACGGGTACAGGCATGGCCTTTACTCAAAGGGAAAGTGGAGGTGGATGACATTACCTTGAAACAAGTTGCTGTCAACTCCTCCAATTTAATGGAAGGTATGTGCATCAAAGGAGTACTGGGGCATTTCTTTTTCGAAAGCCATGGCATAGACCTTACAAAAGAAGATGCCATCCTCAATAATATAGAATTGAGCGATACCCATGTGCAGGTGATGCTTGCAGATACCACTGAGACTCCCAAGGACACTACTGACACTGCGTTAAACTGGAAAGTCACACTCCATACTCTGAAGTTGAAGAACGTCTCGGTCGATTTACAGATGCCATTGGACTCCATGGGGCTGAAAGCCCATATAGGAGATGCTGAGATTGCGGACGCTGCTGCCGACCTGAAACACCAGTTCTATGGCTGGAGAAAATTCCTGCTGACTGGAACTTCTGTCAATTATGATACCGGCGGCCCGGGGAGTGCGATAGGCTTCGACCCCTCGCACATTGCTCTTCGCGACATTCGTATGGGCATTGATTCTGTGATGTACTACGGTAGAGATATGAATGCCGTTATCCGGGAATTTTCCATGTATGAGCGTTCCGGTTTAAGTGTGACTTCCCTGACCGGGCGGTTATTTGCCGACTCTACCGTTATCCGTATCCCTTCTTTGAAGTTGCTGACACCTCATAGTGAGATGAACTTTACGGCACAGACTTACTGGGAACTGATAAATATACCTACCACCGGTCGTCTGACAGCCCGTTTCAATGCCCGTATCGGCAAACAGGATGTACTGCTTTTTGCCGGTGGCCTGCCGGAAACTTTCAAGGAAGCCTATCCGTTCCGTCCGTTGGTGATTCATGCCGGTACGGAAGGAAACCTGAAGCAGATGCAGATTTCCCGTTTTACGGCTGAGCTGCCCGGAGCCTTTTCGTTGAGTGGGGGAGGAGAATTCTGGAGCTTGACCGACAGTGTGAAACGTAATGGAAGCATGGACTTCGAAATGCATACGCAGAACTTGAACTTCCTGACCGGACTAGCTGACATTGCTCCCGATGGTTCCATCATTGTGCCGGACAGTATGCACCTTGCGGCACGTCTCGGTATGGAGGGGGCGCAGTGCACTGCCGCCCTGAAACTGAAGGAGAAGGAAGGCGCCTTGAATTTGGACGCCGCCTATAATCTTGCTACGGAAGCCTACCATGCCGACCTTGCCATCAACAACTTGCAGGTGCATCACTTCCTGCCCAAGGACTCTATCTATACTCTTACGGCAAAGATGTCCGCTAAGGGGCAAGGGGTGGATGTGGCATCACGAAAAACTGTGGCCGCTTTGAATGCCTCCTTGGAAAAACTACAGTATGGCCATTGGGACATTTCCGGTGTAGATGTGCATGCCGGACTCAAGTCATCCGTTGCTACCGTCCGTCTTGCCAGCGATAATGTCCTTCTCAAGATGCAGGGAAATGCGGATATGCGTCTTGACCGCAACTATCTGGATGGCGCTTTGGATTTAAATGTGGAAGAGGTGAATCTGCATAAGCTGGGTTTGGTGCCCCGACCATTGAAACACCCGTTTGCCTTTACAATGGGAGCGGAGGCACGTCATGATTCTCTCAAGTTGAGGCTTGATGCCGGTGACTTGAATCTGCGTTTCCGCGCTCACAGCACGTTGAAGAAGTTGATGGAACAGTCGGATAAATTTGTCTCTATCCTGACAAAGCAGATTGATGAACGGCGTTTGGACCATGCCGCTTTGCGCCAAGTCCTTCCTTCAGCAGGCATGCATCTGGAAGCCGGTAACCAGAATCCCGTCAGCTATTTCCTGGCTGCAAAGGGTATTTCCTATAATGATTTCAAACTGAGCTTCGGATTTACTCCGCAAGTCGGCATCAATGGGCGTACAGCTGTTCACGGATTGCGCATGGACTCCTTGCAGCTCGATACGATATTTTTTACAGTGAAGCAGGATACTGCTCGGATGAAGTTGCAAGGTGGTGTCATAAACGGTCCCAAGAACCCGCAGTTTGTGTTTCGCAGCACATTGACGGGGGAAGTCCGTAATGAAGATGCGGAGCTGACTGTGGATTATGTGGATGGAAAAGGGCAGACTGGTGTGCTGTTCGGTATTAACGCCCGTCCGTTGACCGAAGGACATGGTCGCGGTGATGGTGTGCTGCTGAACCTTATTCCTGCCGAGCCGATTATCGCTTTCCGTAAATTCCACTTTGCGGACAATAGTAACTGGATTTATCTGCATAAGAATATGCGCGTCTATGCCAATATTGATATGGACAGCGACGATGGTCTGTGTTTCCGTATGCAATCCGACAAGAATGATACCCTTTCCTTGCAGAATATAAACGTAGAATTGAGCCGATTGCGCCTGGATGAACTTACGGAGGTACTTCCTTATATGCCTCGGCTTACGGGATTGTTCTCCGCCGAAGCAAATTATATACAGACTGCCACTTCCCTGCAGGTGTCCGCCGAAGCCAATGTAGAGAAACTGACCTACGAACGCCAACCGGTTGGAGATATAGGTCTGGGGGCTACCTGGTTGCCGGGCGACAAGAATACGCACTATTTGAATACCTATTTTACACATGATAACGAAGAAGTGATGATCGCCGACGGTATCTTGACGCAGAAAAACGGAAAGGATACTCTGGAAGTGTCCACTCGTTTCGAGCATTTCCCATTGAAGATGGCCAATGCATTCATCCCTGACCAAATGGTGGCCTTTACCGGAGATATTGATGGAGGGCTTTATATTTATGGTTCGCTGGACAAGCCTCAAATGCATGGTGATATTGTTTTGGACAGTGTGTCTGTCTATGCACGCCAGGCGGGAGCACGTTACTGGTTCGACAACCGTCCGGTACAGATAAAGGACAATCAGTTGATATTCGATAAGTTTGCCATTTATACCACCAGCAAGAATCCGTTTACGATTGACGGTAAGGTTGATTTCCGGAATATGGAGCGTCCTACTGCCAACCTCAATCTGCTGGCAGAGAACTATACGTTGCTGGATGCACCGCGTACCCGCGAAAGTCTGGTATATGGAAAGGTGTTCGTTGATTTGCATGCCACGGTGAAGGGACCGCTTGACGGGCTCACGATGCGTGGAAACATGAATCTGCTGGGCAATACCAACGTAACCTACGTGTTGACCGATTCCCCTTTAACGGTGGAAGACCGTCTCAGTGGGCTGGTTACCTTTACCTCATTCACCGATACGACGTCGGTAAAGGCGGATGAAGTTCCTGCCATGTCGTTGGGAGGATTGGAAATGTATATGTCCGTCCATATTGACGATGCTGTCCGTCTTCGTGCCGACTTGAGTCCCGACCGCAGCAAATACATCGAACTGGAAGGTGGCGGTGATTTGAATATGCAGTATACTCCCCAAGGGGATATGAGCCTTACCGGACGCTATACCCTTTCGGGTGGCGTCATGAAATATTCGCTGCCTATCATCCCCTTGAAGGAGTTTCAGTTCAATCCCGGCAGTTATGTGGATTGGCGAGGGAATATTATGAATCCTACGCTAAGCCTAAAGGCTACGGAACGTATGCGTGCTTCTGTGGCCGACGGTGACGGGGACGGTTCGCGCATGGTGAACTTCGATGTTTCCATTTCCATCAAGAACAGGCTTGACGCTCCCGATTTGATATTCGATATTTCGGCGCCCGAAGATGCCGCAGTAGAGAATGAGCTGCAGGCAATGGGTGCAGAAGAGCGTAGCAAGCAGGCCATTGCCATGCTTGCCACGGGTATTTACCTGAACAGTGGTGCCAAAGGAGGAGGTTTGTCAATGGGAGCCGCCTTGAACTCAGTGCTTCAGAGCCAGATAAACTCCTTGGCGGGAGGTATAAAAGGGGCCAATATCAGTGTAGGTGTGGAAGACCGTACCTCTGCTGAAACGGGTGACACGCAGAAAGACTTCAGTTTTCGTTATTCCCAGCGTTTCTTCAACGACCGCGTACAGATAGTCATCGGTGGAAAAGTGTCCACCGGGGCCAATGCCACGAACGATGCGGAATCATTCATTGACAATATATCGCTGGAATACCGTCTTGATGCGTCGGGTACTCGATATGTCCGTGTATTCCATAATAAAAACTACGAAAGCATACTCGACGGTGAGATAACCGAAACGGGTGTCGGCCTTGTGCTGCGCCGGAAGATGGACCGATTGAGTGAACTCTTCATCTTCAGGAAGAAAAAGATAAAACCGGAGGCTGAAAATAGCGATATGAAAAAGTAGGAATGTGATATGAAACGACTGATATTATATATTGCAGGATTGATATTTCTGGCAGGTTGCTCCACCACGAAGCACTTGCCCGAGGGGGAGATACTCTATACCGGCCAAAAGCCGATGATTGTATTGAACCGCAGTGAAACGTCTGTTGGTGAGATTGCTATGGAAGAGGTGGAAGCCGCCCTTGCTACGGCACCGAACAATTCGTTGCTGGGAAGCTCTACTATCCGCTATCCCTTTCCTTTCGGACTGTGGATTTACAATGGTTTCCAGAAGTATGAGAAGGGATTCGGAAAGTGGATATTCAATAAATTTGCCGCCACTCCGGTGCTTATGTCTACGGTGAATCCCGATATACGCCAGAAGGCGGCGGTTAACTTGCTGCGCGATTATGGCTATTTCAACGGAAGCGTCAGCTACAAGACATTTATCGACCCGAAGGACTCGCTGAAGGCAAAGTTGCAATATACGGTGAACATGCGTAACCCCTACTTTATAGATACGGTATATTATCGTGGTTTCAGCGAGCGTACCACTCGCATTATGGAGCTGGGACGCCGACGTTCCCTTATCAGTTCGGGAGAACAATTCAATGTGGCTGATTTGGATGGGGAGCGTACCCGTATCAGTACCCTGCTGCGTAATGTGGGCTGTTATTATTTCCGTCCCGACTACCT
>CDZK01035408.1_pt1 | contig 17444 bp, 18 predicted proteins | sample 557401 | NCBI WGS metagenome assembly CDZK01 (sample SAMEA3182108, study PRJEB8094) | gut metagenome | biome: human; feature: gut; material: Stool; isolation source: human stools | place: Canada | collected 2013-04-25 | reverse complement strand
CCTTGGAGGAGCCCAGGTGCTTGGCCAGCTCCACCACGGGGATGATGGCGGTGATGCCGTGGTTGCCGCTGCCGGCGCTGCTCATGACGGCGTAGGGGCAGCCGCTCATGCGGCCCTCGGCGCTGCTGGCCACCCGCAGCATAGTCTCCGCGGCAAAGCCCTGGCCCAGCAGGTCCGCCTTCTTCAGGGCGGTGGCGATGCCCACGCCCAGGGTGTGCTCCAGACCGAAGTCCGCCAGCTTCTCATTCATATCCATGCCGTCCAGCATGAAGGCCAGCTCCTCCTCGCTGCACTGGTCCACCAGGGCGCGGATCTCCGCCACCGTCATGGGGGCCAGCCGCTCATGGAGTTCGTCCTGGCCGCCGGCCACGTACTCCTTCTTCACCAGCACATCGTTGTTCCGCACCGTGAGGATGATGTTGGAGTGGGTGCCCCGGATCTCGCTGATGCCGATGCCGGCGGTGGTGATGACCTCCGCCCGGGCGTACAGCGCCGTCTCATCCTGCTTGATCATCACCACCACGTGGCGGTCCTCCACCAGCTGGATGGCCGCGTCGCTGATCTCCGTGGTGATGTCCTCCAGCAGCTGGAGGCTCTTTTCCGGGTTCCGGAGGCAGGCGCCCAGGGCTGCGGCGTACTTCAAGCCCACCCGGGAGAAGCCGGGGATGCCCACGCTCATGCCGTTCTTATAGATGCCGGGGTTCACCTCCACCTTGATGGAGACAATGTCGCCGCCGATGGCGTGGCTGGCGTCCGCGGTGGCCAGGGCCACGCACACGGGCTCCGTGCAGCCCAGGGCGGGGACCACCTCCTGGTGCAGCAGGGTCAGCAGTTCTTCTTTCGTAATCATAGGGGAAGCTCCTTTCTGTATCGAGACAAATCTCCAATGGCCCACAACATATTCAACCGAATAATATAAGCAAATCCCATGCCAACTATATTCTGCCGAACCGGGCCCGAAAAAATCAAGCACTTTCTCTTGCAAATCCGCGGAAACTGTGTAAAAATGGTTAAAGTAACTGGTTAATTGGAGGAATGGCTGTGGAAAAAAAGAAAATCGCCATCATCGCCCTGGACCCAAGAGCCGGACGGTCCTACGGCCGGGACGTGGAGAGCCTGTTCGGCGACGTGGCGGACATCGCCGTCTACTCTGTGATGGACGGCACCGCCATGGGGGTGCTGCCCCACGCGGATCTGTTCGCCGCCTCCACGGACGCCTTCGGCTCCCCGGAGGAGCTGGCCCGCCACGTGCCCATCGACAGCCAGACCATGGCGGTGGAGGCCTCCTTCCGGTGGGAGGAACTGCGGCGGCTGAAGGAGCTGCCTGCCGGCAGCCGGGTGCTGTTCGTCAACATGACGGAGACCATGGCCCGGGAGGCCATTGCCCAGCTGGAGCAGTTCGGCATCACCCAGGTCCACTGGATCCCCTTCTACCCCGGAGCGGAGCTGCCGGAGGACGTGCACATCGCCGTGACGCCGGATGAGATGCGGTACGTGCCGGAGGAGATCGAGACCAAGATCGACGTGGGCCAGCGGGCCTGCACCTCCGGCATGATGATCGAGATCGCCCTGCGGCTGGGGCTGGAGCATCTGCTGGAGACGGAGAAGTTCCAGACCTATTTCCAGTCCATCGCAACCAGCAACTACAGCTTTGACCAGATGTTCGCCCGGTCCATCCGACTGGAGAGCCAGTTCCATATTTTAATGGAGACGCTGGAGGACGGCGTGGTGGGCGTCAACGAAAAGGGCGAGGTCTTTGCCTGCAACCACCACGCGGAGGAGATCACCCGCACCAGCGCCGACCTGGTGATGGGCAAGTCCGCCTCCCAGGTGTTCCCCTACCTCCCCTTCTCCAAATGCCTCCAGGAGCGGGAGCGGCTGCCCGCCAAGATCATCCGGCTCAACGGCGTCAACGTCAGCACCGAGGTGGTGCCGGTGATGCGGCAGAGCGCCTGCATCGGCGCCTTTGCCATCCTCCAGCGGTTCAATGACGTGGAGGCCCGGCAGAGCCAGCTGCGGGGCCAGCTGCTCCACAAGGGCTACCGGGCCAAGTACGGCTTTGAGGACGTCGTGGGGGCGTCCGAGACCATTCAAAAAACCAAGGACGTGCTGCGGCGGATGGCCGTCAGCGAGAGCCCCATCCTGCTGATCGGCCAGACCGGTACCGGCAAGGAGCTGTTTGCCCACGCCATCCACCGGGCCTCCCGCCGGAAGGACGGGCCCTTTGTGGCCATCAACGTGGCGGCCTTCCCGGAGAACCTGCTGGAGAGCGAGCTCTTCGGCTATGAGGACGGCGCCTTCACCGGCGCCAAAAAGGGCGGCCGGCTGGGCCTGTTTGAGATCTCCCACAGGGGCACGCTGTTTTTGGATGAGGTGGAGGGCATGAGTCCCGCCCTCCAGGTGAAGCTGCTGCGGGTGCTCCAGGAGCGGGAGATCATGCGGGTGGGCGGCACCACCATCATCCCCATCGACGTGCGGATCGTGGCCGCCACCAATGAGTCTCTGGAGCGGAAGGTGGCGGAGGGCACTTTCCGCCGGGACCTGTACTACCGGCTCAGCACCCTGCCCATCGAGATCCCACCCCTGTCCGCCCGGGGGGACGACCTGTTCCTGCTGCTGGAGCAGTTCCAGAAGGAGCTGGGGGCCAGCTTCCGCCTGTCGCCCCAGGTGCGGGACTTTCTGAAGCACTACGCCTGGCCCGGCAACATCCGGGAGCTGCGGAACGTGGTGGAGTACTTCCTCTACACCGGTCACGACCCCATCACCATGGAGGACCTGCCTCCCACGGTCTTTCACAGGCCCGCCCCCGCGCCGCCTCCCGCCGTCCTATCCTCCCGGCAGCCTCCCTCTGATGTGTTCCGGTTCGTGCTGGAGCAGCTGTATCAGGCCTCGGAGGCCCGGCGGCCCATCGGCCGGGACCGGTTGCTGCAGCTGGCCCATGAGTCCTATGTCCCCACCTCCCAGCAGGAGATCCGGGCCGTCCTGGCCCAGATGGCGGAGGAGGGGCTGGTCCGGGTCAGCCGAGGCCGGGGCGGCAGCCAGCTGACCGCCGAGGGACGGCGCCTGTATGAAACTGGTCAAATTTAGCTCTTAAATAACCAATTAAACCAATTATTCCCCAAAAAATCCCCCGAATTGCCAGGGGACCTCGCCGGATGGCTTTGGCAGATCGCCAAAACTGTCCGGCTCTTTTTTGTGACAACCTCCGAACCTCTTCGCCCTTTTGCGGATTTTCAGGTGAATTCATGGAAACCGTAAATTTTTGGCACTGTTTTTGCTACAATAACAGGGCATCAGCGCGCATGATCACTGCAGAAAGGAAGGATGACTATGACGTATCAGTTTGACGCCATTGTGGACCGCTCCAACAATCACTCCGCCAAGTATGACGAGCGGAAGAAGAAATTCGGCACCGACGACGTGATCCCCCTGTGGATCGCGGACATGGACTTCAAGACCGCCCAGCCCATCATCGACGCCCTGAAAGCCCGGGCCGAGGAGGGCATCTGGGGCTACACCGCCCGGCCGGACAGCTATTTTGCGGCCATCCGCGGCTGGCAGAAGCGCCGCAACGGCTGGGACATCGACCAGAGCCTGATGAGCTTCAGCCTGGGCGTGGTGCAGACCATCTCCGCCTGTGTGAAGCTGTTCACCCCGGAGGGGGGCAGCGTTCTGATCCAGACGCCGGTGTACTCCGAGTTCTACGACATGACGGAGGCCTGGAACCGCAAGGTGGTGGAGAACCAGTTCGTGGAAAAGGACGGCAAGTGGACCGTGGACTGGGCCGACTTCGAGGAGAAGCTGAAAGAGGTGGACCTCTTCATTCTCTGCTCCCCCCACAATCCCCTGGGCATCGTCTGGACGGAGGAGGAGCTACGCCGGATGATGAATCTGTGCCTGCAGTACCGTGTGCCGGTGGTCTCTGACGAGATCCACTCCGACCTGATCTTCCACGGCAAGAAGCACATCCCTACCGCCTCCCTGTCCCCTGAGATCGCCGCCAACGTCATCACCGGCATCTCCGGCACCAAGACCTTCAACCTGGCGGGCCTCCAGGCCAGCACGGTGGTGTTCCCCAACCAGCACAAGAAGCAGGTGTTCGACCACTTCTGGCAGTGCATGGACATCCACCGGAACAACGCCTTCTCCCTCACCGCCATGGAGGCTGCCTTCAACCAGGGCGAGGAGTGGCTGGAGCAGCTGCTGCCCTATCTCTCCGCCAACTTCGACTACGTGGTGGACTACTGCGAAAAGCACATTCCGAAGATCAAGACCTACGCCCCGGACGCCACCTATCTCATGTGGCTGGACTGCCGGGAGCTGGGGCTCACCAATGAGGAGCTCCACGACTTCATGATCCAGAAGGCCAAGCTGGGCCTGAACGACGGCTGCTCCTTCGGCCGGAGCCTGAACGGCTATATGCGCCTCAACGCCGCCTGCCCCCGGGCCACTCTGGAAAAGGCCATGCATCAGCTGGAGGCCGCGGTCAACAGCCTGTAACCCCTGTCGAACCCCTCAACGCCATACCTGTCAAATACGAATATAGAGAATACGGGAAAAGGAGAACAAGATATGGCTACCATTGAAAAGAAGAGCTTCTGGCAGCAGTACGGAAGCCTGATCCTCATTCTGGGCGGCATCATCATCGGTGCCCTCATCGGCGCCTTCGCCCCCACGGTGGGCACCACCATCAAGCCCATCGGCGACATCTTCCTGAATCTGCTGTTCACCATCGTGGTGCCCCTGGTGTTCGTGTCCATCGCGTCCGCCGTGGGCAGCATGGCCAACATGAAGCGCCTGGGCAAGGTGCTGGGCTCCACCATCGGCACCTTCATCTTCACCGGTCTCATCGCCGCAGCCTGTGTGCTGATCTGGGTCAACCTCTTCAGCCCCTCCGCCGGCACCTCCATCGCTCTGACCGTCACCGAGACCGGCGAGGCTCAGTCCGCCGGCGATCTGCTGGTCAGCTCCCTCACCGTGTCCGACTTCTCCGATCTGTGGGACAAGTCCAATATGCTGCCCCTGATCATCTTCGCCATCATCTTCGGCTTCTGCGTGTCCGCCTGCGGCGGCGACGAGAGCCCCATGGGCAAGCTGCTGAACAACCTGAACGACATCATCATGAAGTTCGTGGGCGTCATCATGCTGATCGCCCCCCTGGGCCTGGGCGCCTACTTCGCCAACCTGGTGGCCACCTACGGCCCCGAGATCGTGGGCGACTACGGCCGTTCCATGCTGGTGTACTATCCCCTGTGCGCCCTGTACTTCATCATCTTCTTCCCGCTGTACTCCTTCCTGGCCGGCGGCAAGCTGGGCGTGAAGATGATGTTCAAGAACATCTTCCCGCCCGCCATCACCGCCTTTGCCACCCAGTCCTCCGCCGCCACCATCCCGGTGAACAAGGAGTCCTGTGACAACATCGGCGTGCCCAAGGACATCAGCGACCTGGTGCTGCCCATGGGCTGCACCATGCACATGGACGGCTCCGTTCTGAGCTCCATCGTGAAGATCGCCTTCCTGTACGGCATCTTCAACATGGAATTTACCGGCGCGGACACCTACGCCATGGCCATCGTGGTGGCCATCCTGTCCGCCTTCGTCCTCTCCGGCGCCCCCGGCGGCGGTCTGGTGGGCGAGATGCTGATCGTCTCCATGTTCAACTTCCCCGCCGAGGCCTTCCCCATCATCGCCACCCTGGGCTTCATCTTCGACCCTGCCGCCACCTGCCTGAACTCCTCCGGCGACACCATCGCCTCCATGCTGGTCACCCGGATCGTGGAGGGCAAGGACTGGCTGGTGAAGGCCATGGCCGCCAAGAAGGAGACCGCCTGACCCCTATTCCCGCAGAAATCCCATCAACTGATTTTAGAAAAGGAGTATCCAACCATGACTGTCATCGATACCAAGAACGCCCCCGGCGCCATCGGACCCTATTCCCAGGCCTATGAGGCCAACGGCTTTGTCATCACCTCCGGTCAGCTGCCGGTGAACCCCGCTGACGGCTCCATGCCCGAGGGCATCGCCGCCCAGGCGGAGTGGAGCTGCAAGAACGTGCTGGCCATTCTGGAGGCCGCCGGCTCCGGCGCGGACAAGGTGATCAAGACCACCTGCTTCCTGGCGGACATCGTCGACTTCGGCGCCTTCAACGAGGTGTACGCCAAGTACTTCACCTCCAAGCCCGCCCGCAGCTGCTTCGCCGTGAAGGATCTGCCCAAGGGCGCCCTGTGCGAGATCGAGGCCATCGCGGTCAAGTAAGGAGGCAGGGATATGAAAGTCACCGTCATCGGCAGCCACCTGTGCCCCGACACCCTGTACGCCCTCAACAAGCTCTGTGAGGCCAAGGCGGACATCACGTTCAAGAACCTCTCCGCCAGCCTGCCGGACCTGCGGACCTATCTGGCCCTGCGGGAGAGCAGCCCTCTGTATGAGAGCGTCCGGGAAAACGGCAGCATCGGCATCCCGGCCTTTGTGCTGGAGGACGGCACCGTCACCCTGGACCTGGCGGACGTGCTGAAGTAAGTCAAACGGAAAAACGCCCCGGCTGGGACCTGCGCGGTCCCAGCCGGGGCGTTCTCTCTGCAATTCAAAGCCCGGCTTCCGTCTCCCGGCCGCCCTCCTCCAGCTGCCGCAGGGCGGCCAGGGTATCCAGCGTGGTGCCCAGCTGGGTGAACAGCAGGGCCATACGCTCCGTCTCCTCCGCGGTCATGCTCCGGGACAGGGCCACCGCCAGGGCATAGACCCCCGCGCTCCACTCATAGGCATCCATCCCCCGGCACCTCCCTGGTGAGAGTGTATGAGGCGGCGGGGGATTTCTTGACGGGGATAGAGGTCAATCCGGCAGCAGGGAGGCCAGATATGCCGTCTCTGTCCGCAGATCTGTGGGGCCGGTATACCAGATGGCCAGGACTTGTTTCCCCTGCCGGAGCACGGCAAATTGGTCGTGGGCCATCGTTCTGTTCTCCTCCGCCCACCAGAAGCCGTCTGTGCCGGGAACGGAAACTGGTTCCAGAGGCAACTCCGGCTCTCTGTCCAGAAACCCGGCGCGGTTTCCGGTCAGCTCCTCCGTCAGATCCCGGGCCAGTCCTTCTGTCAGCATCCGGTAATACTCGGTGTAACAGGAGATTTGCCCTACATCCGGCAGGTATGCAAGCTGGCGCACCGCGTACATCTCCGGCGCAATGGGGAGGGACTTCTCCCGCACGTCCGTCCACTCCGGGTCCAGGCCGTCCAGGGCGGCCAGTTCCGCCAGAATCACCTGCGCCGGCGGACGCTCCCCCTCTTCATAGACGGTCCACTCCGCATGGTCCCAGCCGGAGGGACTGTTGTCCAGGTCTTGAAAGCTGACCACCAGATTCAGCGCCAGGACGGCCATGATGGCGGCATAGGCGATTCGGCCCATCCACAGCTGGCGGCGGTAGGGCCTGGGCCGTTCCAGAGGAACGCCCGCCGTCAGGGTCCGCCACAGCCGCCGGGTGTTCCGGGCGTCCAGCCAGATTTCCACGCCGATCATCACCATCAGTGCCAGGGAGACCAACGGTCTTGCAATCAACTCTAACCAACTGCCCCCATCCAGGACCGCCCGCAGGGAGACATCAGCAGCAACCCAAATATCGAACCCCAGAAGTGCCAGCCAAACCAGCCCATACCCCACGGTGCGGCGGAGCATCCGCCGCTTCAGATACCGGTACCCCTCCCCCTGGACCACCGGGTCCGTGTCCAGCTCCGGGGCATTGGGGTCCTCGCACCGCCAGACCCAGAAGGGGCCCAGCTGCCCCACCAGCTGCCAGCCCATAACCCGGTACGCCTCCACCCGCTCCGGGTCCAGGACCTCCTTTCTCCGCTGGAGGGGCTGGAGCCGGAAGCGGCTCTCCCGGGGCTCGTCCGGCAGGAGTTCCACCTGGGCGCCTGTGAAGCCCACAGGCCGGTAGCCCCTGCGGGCCAGGTCCTCCAGCCAGGTCTCCACCGCCGCCACGTCATAGAGGCTGATGGGGCAGGTCTCCCGGAATTTCTCATTTTTTACGTAAGGATGGCCGGTGCTCATTCGTGTCCCCCTCCTCTACCGAAACTCCGCCAGGACGGCGGCGTATTGGGGCAGCAGTTCCGCCAGCGGCGCGTCTGTCTCCGCCTCCACGCTCCACACCTGGTCCCCCAGCCGGAGCAGCAGATACTGATCGCCGTTCGCCGCCGTCCCGGTCCAGGCCTCGTCCAGGCCGGGGTATTCGGTCTCCGTGGGGGCATATTCGTCCCCGTACTCCGCCAGGAGACTGTCCGCCAGGTCGTCCGCCAGAGACGGGAAGCGGAGGCGGTAATACCGGGCTTCGCTGTACCGATAGTACCGCCGCCCCTCCGTATAGTCCTCTATGGTCCACCACTGTTCGCTGGTGAGCCAGTTCTCCTGGGGACCTGCCACCACTTCCCCGTTCTGGGACACCGCCACATAGGGCACCGGCTCGGCAATGTCCTTCAGCTGATAAAACGTCTGGCGGCCGTCGTGGACTCCGTGGCACCAGACGGCGACGATATAGAACACCCATAGCAGATCGATCACCAATGTCAGGAAACAGGCCAGCCGGTAGGGCCGCCGGCGTGGCGCCTCCACACCGGCCCGCATGGTCCGTAAGGCTCGCCGCAGGACGCGGGTCTGCCACCGGGCCATCTTGCCGACTGCCCAAAAAAAGCCCACACACGCCGCCAGATACCACAGGGGCAGCCAGCTTCCCACCAGATGTGCCAGGTACGTCTCCCCAGAAGAGTATAGGGTAAAGGCGATGAGCCCCACGAGGACTGCCAAGATCCCCCAGCTGAGATACTTGTTGATTCTCTCCTGCCGGGAGAGGCGGTCATAGGCCCGTGCCTCTGTCTCCGGGTCCGTGTGGAGCTCCGGAGCCTCCGGGTCGTCGCACCGCCACAGGTGCATGGTCTTTCCGATGGTGTCCACGTACTCCCAGCCCAGGAAACGGTAGGTGTCCCGGCGCTCCCAGTCCGGGCATTTCTCCTTTTTGGCCGCGGGCTCCAGCCGGTAACGGACGGCCTTGGGCGTTCCCCATTCAAAAGAGGCAAAACCGAACCAAATCCAGCTGGGAACGTAAAACCAGCCCTTGGCGGCCAGGTCCTCCAAACGCGCCTGCCAGGCGGCCACGTCCTCCACGTACCCCGGCATCAGCTTGACCATGGTGCGCCCTCCTCTCTCTTTCTATTGAAATTCTGCCAGGACGGCGGCGTATCGCTCCGCCAGCTCCACCGTGGGCTCCGTGGTGCCGGTGGAGATGCTCCACACCTGGTCCCCCAGCCGAATCACCAGGAACCAATACCCGTAGTCGCTGCGGGTGGACACCCAGGCCTCGTCCAGGCCGGGGACCTGCCAGGCGGTGACGGGCCAGCCCTTCTCCTCATAGTCCGCCAGGATGCTGTCCACCAGATCGTCCGCCGTCCAGGGGAACCGGAGGCGGTAGTAGCGGTTCTCTGTCTCCCAGCCGCCCATGCCCTCAAAGGTCCACCACTGGTCCGTGGTGAGCCAGTTGTCCCAGTGAAGGGCCTGCACGCTGTTCCGTCCCTGTTCTGTGACATATGGGATGGGCGCATCGATGGTCTCCGCTGGTTCAAAGGGCCGCGATCTGGGGTCTGCCATATCGGCGCAGAGCGATGCGATGTAGAATCCCCACAGCAGCATGACCGCCACAGACAGCCAGCAGGCCAGCCGGTAGGGTCGCCCGTGGGGCGCGGGTACGCCCGCCCGGAGGAGCCGCAGATACCGCCGCAGAGACCACCACTGCTGGAACGCCGCCAACGCAAGTGCCAGCAGAAAGCCCCAATAGGCGGCCTCCCGCCACAGCGGCTGCCACTCCTCCACACGCCAGGTGAAAAGAGTTCTGTCTGTCAGGAGAGTCTGTATCGCCAGCACGGCCAGAAGCGCGGTGATTGCGGCCCAGAACTGCGTCACCTTTCGATGCCGGCGAAACAGCCGGTCATAGGCCTGGGCCTCCGTCTCCGGGTCCGTGTGGAGCTCCGGGGCCTCCGGGTCGTCGCACCGCCACAGGTGCATGGACTTGCCGGAGGTGTCCACATACTCCCAGCCCATAGCCCGATAGGCCGCCAGGCGCTCCGGGTCCGGGCGGCTCTCCTTCACCGGGGCGGGCTCCAGCCGGTAGCGGACCGCCTTGGGCTCCCCCTTCTCAAAAACCGCCAGGAAGAAAATGCCGGGGACAGAGGTGGCGAACCACCCACGGGCCGCCTGGTCCTCCATCCGGGCCTGCTGGGCGGCCACGTCGTAGATGTTCATTGGCATCAGCTTCAGCATGGTGTCTCCTCCTTCTCTTTCTATTGGAACTCCGCCAGGACGGCGGCGAAGTCGTCCAGGTGCTCCTTCAGGTCCGTATCCGTCTCCACCCGCTCCGCCAGAACGATCCGCCCCAATCGGGCGGCAAAGAACTGGCTGCTTCCCGTATCGACGACGACTGCCTGGTCAAAGCGGTCATCTGTTATCCCCCGGACCTCCGCATCGGGCCAGGCGTCCAGGAAGTTGTCGACGCGCTCCCGGTACAGCGCCTCTGCAAGAGGCGCGCACACCACCTGGTCCAGCTGGGCCCACAGGGAGACGGCGGGCTGCCAGCTGTACTGGGTGACCTCCCGGCTCTGGACCAGCAGGCCGTTGAAGGTCTCATACCGGGCAATGTCCATGGGCAGGGCGGCCTCCTCCGGGGCCAGCACCTCCATGGCCACATAGGGCAGGGGCTCCGGCACGTCGGACAGGGGCAGCTCCCGCTGGCCGGCAACGAGGGCCATCAAGAACACAGACAGCAGAACGATCGTTGCCCAGCTGATCACCTCAGACCGCATCCGTCGTTTTACGGCTCTGGCTGGGTCGCCCCGCGCCAACGGGACACCCGCCTCCAGCTGCTTTCGCTGACGCCGGATGCCCCGGATCTGCCGGGCCAGCCGCCAGAGCTCCCCTCCCACAAACAACACCACAAACAGCCAGACGGCCCACATCCCCCGGAGGAACAGCTCCACCGCATTGTCGCTGAAAAGATCGTCGAACTGCAGCGCCGTCCACACGGCCAGGAGCAGCAGCGCCAGCACATTTCGCCGCACGGTCCGCTTCAGCAGCTTCTCCCAGGCCCAGGCCTGGCTGGCGGGGTCCGTGTACAGATCCGGGGCCGCCGGGTCAAAGCAGTAGTAGACCAGATAGTCGTCCCACACCGGACAGGCCCGGCGCCAGCCCATGTCCCGGTACAGGGCATCCGCCTCCTCCTGCTCCACCTGGATCCGCTGGCCCTGGGGATCCAGCCGCACCCGGCAGGGGCGGGGCTCCATCCGCTCGAATCGGGGATAGGACCCCCACTTCTCCAGAATCCAGCCCTGGGCGGCCTTCTCCTCCAGCCAGGCCTCGATGGTGCCCACGTCCCACAGGTCCTTGGGGGCCAGGAATCGCTTGTGGTTTTTCATGTCGGTTCCTCCTCTCTCCGCCCCGGCAGCAGGTGTTCCGCCGCTCGCTCCTCCCGCTCGCCGTCGGCCACACACAGCCGCAGGCGGCTCAGCTCCTGCCGGAACAACGCCCGGCCCCGGTCCGTGATGGCGTAGGTCCGCTTCCGGCCCTCCACCGCCGTCTCCCGGATCAATCCCTCCTCCTGGAATTTGGCCAGAATGGTGTACAACGTCCCCGGCCCCAAGGGCACCCGGCCGGCGGTGGCGTCGTCCACATACTGGACGATCTCCGTGCCGCACCGCTCCTGCCGCAGCAGGCTCAGCAGCACATAGAACATGCTCTCCGTCAGCACCTTCAGCGGTTCCTTGGCCATGGTCTCCCTCCTTCAATATCGAAACACGATATTCCTTGATTCCACTATAATATCGTTTCACGATATTGTCAATACAGTTCTATCCAAGCGCCCGGTTTCCAGCTCTGGAAGGTTTTGAGGGTTGCGGCCCGGCCCGGCCTCCTGTATGCTCTTGCTTAGCAGCAACCAACCAGAAAGGACGATCTCTTCCCATGAAACGAAAACTGCTCTGCGGCCTGTTGGCCGCCCTCACCCTGACCGGCCTCTCCGTGAAGGCGGCGCCCAGCCGGGTGGTCCCCGTCCAGGTGGACAGCACCGTGCTGAGTCAGGGCGTCAACTACCTGGAAAACGGCGTGACCTATGTGCCCCTCCGGGGCCTGCTGAACGCCTTCGGCGGATGGAGTGTCTGGTGGGACAGCGGCAAAAAGGTGGCGGCCGCCTCCTCCGGCAGCCAGTCCCTCACCGCCGATCCCGCCAGGAACACCATGACGGTCAACGGCCGTACATACAGCGGCAAGGTCTTTGTGGAGCGGGGCCGCACCTACGTCCCCCTGCGGACCCTGACGACCGCCCTGGGCGGCCAGGTGGCCTGGGACCCCTATCTGGGGGGCGCGGCGGTGACCTCCCCCGGCGCGGACTACAACGCCATGGACCTCTACTGGCTCAGCCGCATCATCAGCGCCGAGAGCCGGGGCGAGTCCCTGACCGGCCAGATCGCCGTGGGCAACGTGGTGCTGAACCGGGTGGCGGCCAGTGAGTTCCCCGGAACCATCCCCGCTGTCATCTTCGACCGCAAGCACGACGTGCAGTTCACCCCCATCTCCAACGGCACGGTGTACCTGCCTCCCACCGCCCAGTCGGTGGAGGCGGCCAAGCGGGTCCTGGACGGGGAGAACACCGCGGGCAGGGCCCTGTACTTCTATGCCCCGGCCCTGTCCCAGGGGGTGTGGATCAACGCCAACCGGACGTATCTCAAGACCATCGGCTGCCACCGGTTCTACCTGTAATTGACAATTCGCCGCCGGGGGACTAAAATAGGGCCATCAAGCGATAAAGGAGCAAGCCACATGCTGTTTTCCGATCATCCCCGGACCCACTACCGCAACGCCCCGGCCCATGAGGTCATCTGCCAGCTGCGGTTTCCGTCCATCCTCACCATCAACAACGTGGAGCCCGCCGACTTCCAGGAGACCATCCGCGCCGAATTTCCCCAGTACGCCCGGCGGCAGGACGCCGCGCCGCCCCGGATCACCGGCCTGGGCGGTCCCGCTCCCAAGGTGGAGCAGCAGCCCCCGGTGACCAACCACAACTTCGTCTCCGAGGACAACCAGTGGAAGCTGAACCTGACGAAGGATTTCATCGCCCTGTCCACCCTCCACTACTCCGGGTGGGAGGAGTTCGCCCGACAGCTGGACAAGCCCCTGGCGGCCTTCATCCGGCTGTACAAGCCCGCCTACTTCCAGCGGGTGGGCCTGCGGTATGTGAACGTGTTCTCCCGGGCCCGGCTGGGGCTGGAGGGCACCCCCTGGGCGGAGCTGTTCACCCCCGCCTACACCGCCCCCATGCAGGACGCGGAGCTGCCGGAGGACCGCTTCCTCAACTGCGCCTGCGATCTGACGGTGAAGCTGGACTCCAGCTGCCAGGCCAAGATCCACGCCGGTCCCGGCATGGTGAAGCGGCGGGGCCCCAATGTGCCCCAGGACCCGGAGGTGAAGTTCATCCTGGACATGGACCTGTCCATGACGGGCAACACCCCCTGCACCCTGGCCGCAGGGGCGCTGGAGACGCTTCACGGCCACTCCACCCGGATCTTTGAGGGGGCTGTCACCGACAAGCTGCGGGACGCCATGGAGGCCGTGTAACACGAAAAAAAGAAGCCCGGGAGACGTCAAAGACGTCTCCCGGGCTGTTTTTCCTCGCTTCACTCCTGGAACATGGGGGTGGAGAGATACCGCTCCCCGCTGTCCGGCAGCAGGGCCACGATGGTCTTGCCCGCGTTCTCCGGCCGTGCCGCCAGCCGGGCCGCCGCCCACACGGCGGCGCCGGAGGTGATGCCCACCAGGATGCCCTCGGTCCGGGCCAGCTCCCGGCCGGTATCGTAGGCGTCCTCATCGGTGACGGTGAGGATCTCATCCAGGACGCCGCGGTCCAGGTTCTCCGGCACGAAGTTGGCGCCGATGCCCTGGAGTCCGTGGGGGCCGGCATGGCCCTCCGTCAGCAGGGGCGAGGAGGCGGGCTCAAAGGCCACGATCTGGATCTTCGGATTTTGGGCCTTCAGATACCGGCCCACGCCGCTGACGGTGCCGCCGGTGCCGGCGCCGGCCACGAAGATGTCCACCTTTCCGTCGGTGTCCGCCCAGATCTCCGGGCCGGTGGTCCGCTCATGGGCCTCCGGGTTGGCGGGGTTCTCAAACTGCCCGGCGATGATGCTGCCGGGGATGCTCCGGCGCAGCTCCTCCGCCCTGGCCACGGCGCCGGCCATGCCCTCCGCGCCGGGCGTCAGCACGATCTCCGCGCCGTAGGCGGCGATCAGGGCCCGCCGCTCCACGCTCATGGTGTCCGGCATGGTGAGGATCACGTGATACCCCTTGGCGGCGGCCACCGCCGCCAGGCCGATGCCGGTGTTGCCGGAGGTGGGCTCGATGACCGTGCCGCCGGGGGCCAGGCGGCCCTCCGCCTCCGCCTGGGCGATCATGTTGGCGGCCACCCGGTCCTTGGCGCTGCCGGCGGGGTTCATGCACTCCAGCTTGGCCAGCACCGTGGCCCGGAGGCCGTGGTTTTTCTCATAACGGCACAGCTCCAGCAGGGGCGTGCGGCCGATCAGCTCCGTGACACTGTGATAGATAGGCATAGCGGTTCCTCCGTTTTCTGCAAGATGGTATTATGATACACCCACCGCCCCGGCTTTGCAACTCCGCCCCAGGGGCGGACACAGGCAAAAGCGCCGCGGAGCCTTCCGCGGCGCTTTTGGGGAACGTCTATCGATTCAATCCCAGGAACAACAGGCAGCCGGAGAGGAACCATGGAGCGTACCGTATGATTCCATGGCGGTTCATATGTTGGATCCACTCAACGAATCCAGGGATATTTGCTAAAAACTCGAGTCTGTTCCCAAAACAGTAGATTGCAAATATTAGATAATACCCAATAGCAATAGTTCCAAGTATCAGGGCCACTATCCGAAGTTTTGTGGACGGCAGGCGCAGGTCGGCAATCAAAGCCGTACCGGACATCAAAAGGACCCCAGCCGCCATTGCAGCAACCGCTGGCACAGTCAAAATGTACCATACCCAGGGCAAAAGGTTATATGTCTCCCACCCAATCTGTTGCACAAATGGTTTTAGTACCGCTTCCAGTACGCAACATATGAACAGCACCGCTACACAGGCGGCGATCCAGATTACATATTTCCGCTGACTGCGCCGATAAGTTCTCACTTGCTCCGGGCCGTAGATCAGCTCCCGGATGTCGGTGTGCAGCACCTCCGCCAGGGCGGTCAGGGTCTCCACGTCCGGCTGGGTCTTGCCTGTCTCCCAGGAGGACACCGCCTGCCGGGTCACGTGGAGCTGTTCCGCCAGGGCGTCCTGGGTCAGCTTCTCCCGCTGGCGCAGCCGCTTCAGATTCTTTCCCACTGCGTTCATAAGTTTCGCCTCCCGGTCTCAGCATACCACAGATCCGCGGGAATTGTCACGCAAGAAACCGTTGCGCCCGTCTCAGGGCCTTGCGGCGGAAGAAAAAATGTGATATGGTAGCCTGGTATTTCAAAACAGGAGGAAGCTTTTATGGAATACCGGAAATTCGGAGACACCTACATCGTCCGCATCGACCGGGACGAGGAGATCCTGACCCAGCTGAAGGTCTTTGCGGAGGCAGAGGGAGTCAAGCTGGCATCCATCACCGGCCTGGGCGCTGTAAAGGACTTCACCGTGGGGGTATTCGACCCCGGCGCCAAGGTCTACCAGTCCAACCGCTTCCAGGGGGTGTACGAGATCGTCTCCCTGGTGGGCACCATCAACACCATGGATGACGCCTTTTACTGCCACGTCCACATGTGCGCGGCGGACCAGCAGGGCCGCGCCTTCGGCGGGCATCTGAACGAGGCCGTCATCAGCGCCACCTGCGAGCTGACGGTCACCTGCCTGCCGGGCCGGACAGACCGGGCGTTCAGCGACGAGGTGGGGCTGAACCTGATCTCCTTCTGAATACGCGGAAACGAGACCGGAGGACTCCGTCCCCCGGTCTCGCCTTATTTATCCAAACGCCCCCTCCGCGTGGTCCCGCAGGGGCAGCTCCTGGAAGATGGCGGCCTCCACCGCCTCGTACTCCGCCGGTGTCCGAAGGCGGCGCATCCTCTTGTGGTGGCGCTCGCCTCCCTCGAACAGGTGGATCAGGAAGAACCAGACCTCCTTCATCCGCTGGGCCGCCGGGCCCACCTGGCCGTAGAACTCCTGATAGGACTGGTACAGCGTCCGGGTGAAGGTCTGGATCTCCCGCCGGGTGGCGGGGGTACCGCCCCGGAGCTTCCGAAACAGGGCCGGGTCCGCGACGGCCCCCCGGCCGATCATCACCGCGTCAATGGCGGGAAAGTCCGCCTCAAAGGCCCCGCAGTCCTCCACCGTCACCAGATCCCCGTTGTAGCACAGGGGATTCCGGCTCCGCTCCGCCGCCCAGGCGAACCAGTCCCGGTACACAGTCCCCTTGTAGAACTGCTTCTGCACCCGGGGGTGGATGGTGAGACAGGCGATGGGATAGCGGTTGTAGATCTCCAGCAGCCGCTCAAATTCCTCCGGCTCCTTCACCCCCAGCCGGGTCTTGACGGACACCGGCAGCTTCACGGAGGCGAACACCTCGTCGAAAAACCGCTCCAGCTCCTCGGGCTTTGCCAGGAATCCGGAGCCCTTGCCCTTGGCGGTGACCGTGCCGGAGGGACACCCCAGGTTCAGGTTCACCTCGGTGTAGCCCATATCCTCCAGAAGTTCCGCCGCCCACAGGAAGTCCGGCGCCCGGCGGGTCATCACCTGGGGCACCACCCGCAGCCCGGCGTTGGCCGCCGGGTCCAGCTCCCGCCGGTCCCGCTTGGTGAGGATGTGCTGGTCCGTGGGGGAGAAAAAGGGGAGGAAATACCGGTCCGCCCCGCCGAACAGCCGGTGGTACACCTGCCGGAACACCACCTTGGTGATGCCGTCCAGGGGGGCGAAGTCATACCGTTGGATCATCCCAGGGCCGTCTCCCACTCCGCCGGGCGGAAGCCGGTGAGGACGAAGTCCTCACCCACCAGGATGGGCCGCTTCACCAGCATCCCGTCGGTGGCCAGCAGGGCCAGCTGCTCCTCCTCGCTCATCTCCGGCAGCTTGTCCTTCAGCCCCAGGGCCTTGTACTGGAGGCCGCTGGTGTTGAAGAACTTCTTCAGGGGCAGGCCGCTCTTCTGCCACCAGGTTCGCAGCTCGTCCGCCGCGGGATTTTCCAGCTTGATGTCCCGGGCCTCGTAAGAGGCGCCCCGCTCATCCAGAAAGGCCTTGGCCCTCTGGCAGGTGGTGCACTTGGGGTACCACAGAAACAGCATGATAGTCTCTCCTTCTCTTTTTATCTCCGCTCAGTAGCTGCTGATCTCCAGGCTCTCGTCGTCCTGGCCCTTCTCGATGGCCCGGATCTCCACCCAGTATTTCA
>CDZK01045902.1_pt1 | contig 17520 bp, 16 predicted proteins | sample 557401 | NCBI WGS metagenome assembly CDZK01 (sample SAMEA3182108, study PRJEB8094) | gut metagenome | biome: human; feature: gut; material: Stool; isolation source: human stools | place: Canada | collected 2013-04-25 | reverse complement strand
CTACTACCTGTCCGTAGGTTACCTTAGCGACCCTTCGTATGTTGTAAACTCCAGCTTCGAACGTATATCTTCGAGGTTCAACATCAACTCGCAGGTAAACGACTGGTTCAAAGTGGGAGCTACGTTCTCCTATACCCGTCGCAGCAGCAACAACCCGAGCTACGGTACTACAACCAGCGGTCTTTCTTCCAACGACCTGTTCACGTGGTCCGAACTGATGGGTCCGATATACCCGTTCTATGCTCGTAACGCCGACGGTTCCATAAAACGTGACGACCAAGGAAACGGTATCTATGACTACGGTAATGGCCAGACTGATGCTGCCATCCAGCCTAGATACGGCCGCCCTTACCGTTCGGGTTACCACCCAATGACATATATGACCAAGGATAAGTTCCGCGAAATATACGATAACCTGCAGCTCAGCGGCTATGCCGAAGCTAAATTCCTCAGGGATTTCAAGATAAAGGCGACTTTCTCTACCGACCAGGTATTCGGCGACGAGCTTACTTTCCAGAACAACGAGGAAGGTATCGCATCGCAGCCCACCATCAACGGTCTTTTGGCCAAGGGTAAGAGCCAGAGAAGCGTTTACAATACCAACCAGATATTGGAATGGGGCCACCAGTACGGCGACCACCGTTTAGATGCAATGGTAGGTCATGAGTTCTACTATCAGAAATACCAGTACAGCGACGCTGCCATGATAAACATGCTCATACCGGGCGTTATGGACTTCACCAACTTCATAACTCCTTACGGTAACCCGACGAGCTACACCAACCCTACGGCGCTCGAATCGTATTTCGCACGCGTATCGTACAACTACAAGAGCAAATACTTCGCTGAAGCCAGCGTTCGTCGTGACGGTTCTTCCAAATACCGTTACAACAAATGGGGTACTTTCTGGGCAGTAGGCGCTTCGTGGCGTATGGCCGAGGAGAACTTCATAAAGAACAACTCCAACTGGATAAACGAACTTAAGATACGTGCCAACATCGGTAGCACCGGTAACCAGGAACTGACTAAAACTTCGTATCCTTTCTCCAACCTCTGGACGATAGGCGAATCCAACGGCGACTTTACCATCACTCAGGCATGGACAGGAAACCGTGATCTTACATGGGAAAAAGTACTTTCTATGGACGCTGGTGTGGATTTCCGTTTCTGGAACAAGTTCCACGGTGCGATCGACGTATACCGCCGCGTTACTACCGATCTGGTATTCCCTGTTCCCCAGGCTCCGTCGACAGGCCGTACTGAACGTTACGAGAACGACGGTAAACTGGCAAACCAGGGTATAGAGCTCGACCTTAACTACGACATTTTCAACAATTCGAAAGTGTTCTGGACGGTTAACTTCAACCTGGCTCACAATAAGCAGAAGATACTCCGCATGCCGGACGTTATCCAGGATCAGATGGTTAACGGCGGATATGTGAACGGTGCCTACCTGTGGAAAGTCGGCAAAGACCAGTACAATCTCTACTGGGGTGAAGCTGCGGGCGTTGACCCTGAAACAGGCTTCATGATGTACTGGAAAGACGTTCTCGATGATGCCGGCAATGTCATAGGCCGTGAAAAGACCAAGAACAAGGACGAACAGACGTTCTACGAACATGGTAGCGCTATGCCTGACGTAATCGGCGGCTTCAACACCACGGTTCGCTATGCAGGCTTTGACCTGTCCATCAATACCAACTTCCAGATCGGCGGTTGGGTAAATGACGGTAACTTCGGCAACTATACTTGGTACGGTGCATTGCATAACGGATGGAACCTTAGCAAGGAACTAGTAGACAATATGTGGACTCCGGACAACCTCAACGGCAAATATTCGTTCATGTACGGTTTTGACACAGATGAAGGTGATAATTTCGATAGGAGTTTCGTAAGAGCTTCGTATTTCAACCTTAAGAATGTTACTCTGGGTTACACGCTCCCTTCGCGTGTTACGGATAAGATAGGTCTCAGCTCTGTTCGTGTATTCGCCAGCGGTGAAAACCTGTGGTTCTCTTCCGCACGCAGAGGTCTCGACCCTCGTACGTCTGTTTCTGCAGGAAGCCAGTCTTTCATGTACTCCCAGATGCGTACGGTTACATTCGGTTTAAATGTTAACTTTTAACCAATAAGAGAGAGAAGAAAATGAAAAAAATAATATTATCGATATTTGCTGCCCTCGCGGTTACCGCATGTACCAATTTCCTGGAGGACAATCCTACCGGTAACTTCACGGACGACGACATGAGTAAAGTCCCTGTGGAGAAGGCAGCTGAAAAAATGCTCGTATCCGCAGTTTCTTACATGCACACTATGGGCTCCGGAACAGCCGGTACCAGTTACAAGGTGATCCAGCTCGCTATGGATTTGAAAGGAAACGATATGGTTTTGCCCCTTGCCGGAGGTGGCGGATGGTTCCTGTCCGATTACAACATGTCCGGTTACCGCGGTTTCCAGGACGGACGCGCAGTTGCTTACTGGAGTAACTTCTATAACCTCGTGTTCAGGGCAAACCAGGTGCTTGAGTTCCTGCCTGAAGATCCTTCCACCTCGAGCCAGCCGGAAGCTGTTAAGAACATCAAGGCAAAAGCCTTGACGCTCCGTGCATTCGCTTACTACCATCTGATATGTATCTATCAGGATGCTTATCTCCATGGAGGCAAGGATAAGGCCGGCGTTCCTCTGTACGAAAAAACCACTGACCCTGCAGGTCCGCGCGGCACTGCCGAAGGTGTTTACCGTAAGATATTGGACGACTGCTCCACGGCAATAGCTCTTTTCAATGAGTCTGGAATAGCTCCTACCGGAAAGGATGATGTGTCTGTTTACGTTGCTTACATGGTACAGGCCCGCACGGCTCTTACCATGGGTGAAAATTCTCTGGCCGCATCCGCTGCCAAGAACGTGATAGACGGTTTCACTCTTATGTCCGAAGCTCAGGCTCTGGATAACGGTTTCCAGAAACTGGGCAATCCTGAAACGATATGGGGATATCTGTGGACGCAGAATACTACTCTTAATAACAACGCATTCTCGTCTCATATATCTACAAACGTGGCAGGTGCTTATGCCGGTGAAAACGGAGGTTATAAAATGATAGACTCCCGTCTGTACAACCAGATAGAGTCTACCGACTGGAGAAAGAAACTTTACTACGAAGTTCCTACCGATATCTATTATGCTGCTTCGTCGAACCCGCGTACGATAACGGTTCCGGCATACTGCAACAGTAAGTTTAATGCTCCTACGTTCTATCAGGATGAAATATTCATGCGTGTGGCAGAGGCTTATTTCATAAGGGCTGAAGCACTCGTTGCTGACAACGTATCTACTGCCCAGCAGGTGCTTTACGATATCGTTTCGACCCGTGATGCCGGTTATACTAAATCGACTAAGACAGGTCAGGCTCTGCTCGACGAAATACACCTTCAGAAACGTATAGAAATGTGGGGTGAAGGTCTCGAATATTTCGATAACAAGCGTATCGGTAAAGGCGTTGACCGCACTGGCGTTACCAACCACACGAACAATCTGGTTGTTCCTGCCGGTAAAGACTTTACGTTCCGCATACCGAAAACTGAAATAGAGCGTAACCCGAATATTAAGGACGAGGATAACAATCCTATCTGATAATATACGCAAGGTATTTATATGGACCCTCCCGGAAAACACCGGGAGGGTTTTTTATTGTGTCTGCGTTTTTTTTGATGGTGTCAGGCCGGAAGGTGCTTTTTTCTTTTGGATATAATTTCTTTTTTGATTATATTTGTCTAGCGTGAAACCAGAAAAAATATTGAAATGGAAATTGTGTATAAAATAGACGGGCATGATTTTAAGGATTACGGCGTTTATGTGTCGGCTTCGCATGGTCTTATAGGAGGGCTTAAACCAAAGAAACGGGTGGAAGTGGAATGGGACGACTGCAATGGATATCAAACGGACGATACTCCGATGTATTTCGAGGCGAGGAATATTTCGTTGAATTGTTTTCTGAAAGCATCGGGGGCGGCCGAATGCATAGAAAAGTCAGAGGCTTTTGCCCGGCTTTTTTATACGGCTTCGGCCAATGTGCTGACGGTTTCGGCCGGAGGGAAGACTCTTTCGTACAATGTGCGCCTGGCCGATGCGATAGATGTGCAGAAAACGTTTGCCGAGGGGACTATGACGGCTGTTTTTACCCTTAGGCTGGTCGAGCCTGAACCGTCGTTGCCTGTAGTTTCATGATGTGCTTGCGGCATGGGTGATATATGGTTTTTGATGAGAAAATTAACCCCGGAGAAAATCCCCGGGGCTAATCAAAAAAAACGCGTACTATGAAAATGAAAGACGCTATTTAATGCTCCGAAGAGCCTTGATAGCCGTTTGGTTTTCCGGATCTATTACCAGGATTTTATTCCAATACGTTTTTGAAGTTTCCATGTCCTCTTTTAGGTAATAGTAATATGCGAGGTAGCTGTACGCTTCTACCAGTTGTTTCTGGTTCCCTTCGGAACCTTCGAGTATCGAACATGCTTTCTCGTAATACGGTTTTGCCAATCCCATCGTCGTTTCGGGGTCTTTGACCGAATTTATGCGCGCTCGCCAGAAATAACCGAGATAACTGTCCGGCGCTTTTTCACTTAACACAGCGAAAGCGCTGTCGGCCGCATTTATATATTCGTCCTTGTGTTCCGAATAAACCTGTGACGTGTCGCTGGCGGCATAATAATTACACCTGCCGAGCATGAGATAATCCGAAGGCCGTACTTCGTTGCCGCCCGTTTCTATGAATAGTGCGAAATATTTTGCGGCATTGTCATAATCTCCTGCCTGTTGGTATATTTCGCCGAGTTCACGGTATAGTTCCGCTTTTTTATTGCCTGTGGAGAGCGCTTTTTCAAATTGCGCCACGGCACCTTCGCCGTCGCCGTTTTTGAGCAGCAGGCGCCCGTAATAGACGTAGTCGAGGTATATGTGTTTGTCTGCTCCGCCGTTATCCATGAATGCCGCTCCCTTTTCGGCTCCTGATGCGTATTTTCCGAGTTCGAAACAATTGTACATGTATAATCTTTGCATAACGAAGTTTGCCGGGTCGTTTTTGAGGGCTTCTTCGGTTACTTCCATGGATTTTTCGTAGTTCTTGTTGTAAAACAGGATGGAGGCGTATTTCTCCCGTTCTTCCGGAGAGTAGTAATCGTCGAGAGAGAGGTATTTCTCATAAGCTTGTTCTGCTTTAGAGAAACGTCCGTTGACATAGTTTACCTCGGCCAGTTCACGGTAGGCCAATGCCGACGACGGGTCGGATGCTATCAACCTGTCGAGCATTTCCACGGCCAGAGCATAATTGGCGGTGGAATATAGCTGGGAGTATTTTATGTACGCTTCGTGTTTGGAAGGAGTGAAATATATCGCTTGTTGGTATTGCTCGGCGGCTTTGCCGTAGTTTTTTTCGGCAGCGAAGATGTCTCCGCGCAGGATATATGCGTCGGAGAGTTTGCCATCTATACCGAGTGCGTCGGTGGCGTATTTTTCAGCTTGGGCGTAGTCTTTGTTATCGAGGTATGCCCGTCCTGCCAGTACATAAAGTTCCGCGTTCTTTTTGTTTTTTCCGGACAGGATGTCTTTAAAAACGCCGGCGGCACCCGTCGGATCGTTTTTTATTTTCAATTTGGCCTGGCCTGTCTTTGCCAAAAATGATGAAGGGTCGGTTTCGAGGCTTTTGCCGTAGTAGTATGCGGCGGAGTCTGTCTTGCCTTCCCGGAAATATGTTTCACCGAGGTAAAAGTATACGTCGGATTTGTTACCCTTGTTTTTTCTTAAATCTTCGAGAAGCAAATGTTTTGCCTGGGCATTGAAGCCGGATTTGTAGTATTCCGTTACTTTGCTTTCCGTTACGTTTTGTGCGGAAAGCGGAATTGTCATGACCGCAAGGATTACTGCGGCGGCACTTGTTTTTGAGATTGTTGTCTTCATAGCGGCGTTTAATTTTATGTTATATGTTTTCACAGACGTTCACTATCCTAAGCGGCTGGGTGGCAGGGACTAGACCTGCTCGGAGTATTATGCGTTGCCCCCGGTCGGATGTCAGGAACGATGTAAATCCGGAGGCCAGGCCGCTGCGAGGGTCGGTGAGCAGTGCGTATACGTCGCGCCTAAGGGGATATTCTCCAAGCGCTATGTAGGCCTGGTACGGTTTGACGCTGTTTTCCGCTGTGGCGTGTTCTTGTTTGGAAACCGCCATCACGCGTATCCTGTGGTCGAACCGGGTATTCGATGAGTCTGTTTCCTGGCGGCTTATCCAACTTACCCCGATAACTCCTATGGCTCCAGGTGTTTTCTCTACATAGTCTATCACCGACGGATTGTCGTTTTGTGCGTATAATGCTCCTGCTAGCGGCTCTGAGGCACATATGGAGTCGATGGAAAAGCGCACTGTGCTCGAATTTGGATTGTCGAATACGAGCGACAGTGCGCCCAGTTCAGATTTGGGGTTTATTTGTTGCCACGAGGTGATTTTTCCCGTCAGTATCTTCTTAAGTACGGGTATGCTTATGAGCGTGTCGGGGTTTTCCCGGTTGACGATAAGGGCTATCGCATCGGTGGCTATTTTTATTTCCTTCGGAAAGAATTTCCTGTCCTCGAGCGATTGGCGTTCCTGTGCGGAAAGCATGCGCGTGGTTATGGCCAGGCGTACGCTGTCCGTAAGAAGAAGGCTTATCGCTTCCTTTTCGCTTGTGTTTAGCGGTATGATGCCCGCCATTGTGTATATATTTTCGAACACCTCGGCCTGTTGGGCAATTATGGGAGCGAAACTCTCGTCGGCGCTAATCTCCACTACGCCGGTAGTGGCCGTGTCGGTGTATTTGTCTTTGGGGCCGTTGGAACACGATGTTGCAGCAATAATGGCGGCTATGCCCAGTGCGTATTTCTTTATCATTGTTCGTCCCTGTTTTTAGTTTCTTTTATCAGTCTGTATCCTCTCCATAATGCGTAAAGGAACAGAAGTGTGCCCGCCGTCAGACGTACGGGGCGGGAAAAATCGCTTGCGAAAAACGGTGAGAACGCTATGGCGTATGCCAGGGCGAAATAGAAAACCACCATTACCGCTGCGAATATGTATGCAGTTTTTCTCATAGTACGTTTGTCTTTCTTTGTAATACGATGTGCGTTTTAAAAAAATCCGGCCCTGGCCTTTGTCTAGGGCCGGATCGGAGGAAACGGTTATCTTTGAGCCGTTACCTTTCCGCTATTTGGAACAGGATGGGCACTACGAAATATACCGAAACCGCTCTGCCGTTCTGTTTCCCCGGAATCCATCGCGGCATGGATTTTACCACGCGCAGCGCTTCCTTGTCGCAGGCGTCGCTTATACCGCGCGCTATCGTCACGTCCGTTATTTCCCCGGTTTTGGATACGACGAATTGTATGAATACCCGGCCTTGTGTTCCGGTTTCGAGCGCTACGTAAGGATATACCAGGTGTTCGCGTATGTATTTGTACATTGCCTCTTCACCTCCAGGGAACTGGGGTTTTTCCTCCACCGCATAGGTTTGCATTACCTCTTCCACGTCCTGGGCTATTTCCTTGAGTTCGGCTATGTCTTTACCGTGTTCCTCGTCGTTGCCTTTTACGTCGGCGATGGAAATAGCTACTTTGGATTCGATTATTTCTTCCTGGGATTTTATCTCATCCTCTTCGCGTACTTCCTCATCTTTTTTTATGACGGGCGCGGTGAATTTTATCGAACTTTTAAGGGGCGGCGGCGGTGGGGCGTCAACTTTTTTGATTTCGTCGTTGTTCTTTACCTCAGGTGGCGGCAGTTTGGAAATGGTTGTCACTTCCGTTATTACAACCTTGTCCTGTTTCGGCGTGACGAATGTCATAACCGCCTTTAGAGATATGAGAAGCACGACGATAAGGGCCACTATGATCATGGCCGTAGTGTGTCTTCGGGGAGATGTGCGGCGCATCTGATATGCACCGTACTCTTTGTTTTTATCTTCAAAAACCAGTTCGCACCAATCTTTTGAAGTCAGATCTATCTTAGCCATTTTTCTTCCGATTGATGATGATTCCTATTGTTTTACAGCCTGCTGGGCAGGATCCGCTATCTGTTGTGTGAGTTTGCCCGAGGTTTCGAGGTTTTCGATCAGCCATTTATCGCCGGGCGTGATGTCCACTATGGCGTATTTGCTTATGTTGCATATTTGCATTTCGTCGAGCGCGTCTATCAGATTCTTGTAATTGGCCCCATCGGTGGCTTTTATCATTACCACAGGAGAGGACTTGTCTTTTTTTATCTCAGAAGCCTGTGTTTTGAACTCTTCGTCGGATAATTTGCGTTCTTCCTTTTGGTGTTTCAGTTCGCGCATTTTTTCCATTACCGTACTGTTGCGCTGAAGCAGCAGGGCGCGGAGCCCGTCGGCATCGTATGAGGTGCGTTTGAGGGAATTGTAATCCCGGTAATCCGGCTCGCCGGTATAGTAGTACACTTTGCCTTCGTCGCCCAGAATGAGCGTTATGGCACGTGAAGCCTGTACCTTGGTTTGTTCTTCTTCCGAAACTTTGTCGTTGGTAGGCATGCTTATTTCCATAGTCTGAGGCTTGCTGAGCGAAGTGCAGAGCATGAAGAAAGTTATAAGAAGCATGTTCATGTCCACCATAGGGGTAAAGTCCAGGCGGGTATTGATTTTCTTCTGTTTGCCTTTCTTTTTGCCGCTGTCTTTTTCTTGTATATCTGCCATGATATTTGTTTTTTAGCCTTTAAAGGTCGTCGGTGTTGACGGTTTTAAGGGTCGTTATCAGGTTATAGCGGTTTTCGCGGAGGTCCTGAAGGGAGTTCATAACACCTCGGATACGGGGGTATGGGGTGTATTGGTCCGCTTTTATGGCTATGGTAAGGTCTTTCCCGTTTTGCAGGCGGGCTTCCTTTACCCATACTTTGAACTGGTTGTCCAGGCTGTCGCACGGTACGCCGTAGTCTTTCAGACTGGCGTCCTGTATGTCGGCAGGCAGGGCCAGGAATTGTTTCATGTTTTCGATAGGCACGCCGAAGGAATTCATCAGTTTGAATTTGTTAAGCTCTTCCCGTGTGAATTCTATTCCGTAGTGCTCGCCTACTTTCTTTAGCACTTCCACCCTGTCTTCCTGTTTGTCGAGTCCTAAAAATACTTTTCCCGTGTGGTCTATGAGTATTTGCAGGACATTCACTTCGGGTATCTTTATCTCCGATACCGATGCCGGAGTGGATACTATGACAGGTTCTTTCTGTACGAACGTGGAGGTGAGCATAAAGAAAGTGAGCAATAGTACCGTCACGTCGCTCATGGCGGTCATGTCGATAACGGTACTTTTTCTCTTTACTTTTACTTTAGGCATGGTTCCTTGCGTTTTTGCTAGGTTCGTATTAGTTGTGCTTGGCGGCGAATGTCTGTACCAGGCTGAAGCCCACTTCGTCTATGCAATAGGTTATGCTGTCTATCTTGCTGGTAAAGAAGTTGTACGATATTACGGCCAGTGCTCCGGTGGCTATACCGAATGCGGTGTTGATAAGCGCTTCGGAAATACCGGTAGAAAGCGCTATCGTATCGGGCGAGCCTGCATTGGCCAGCGCGGCGAACGAACGTATCATGCCGATGACGGTTCCAAGGAGTCCCATGAGCGTTCCCAGTGTGGTTATCGTGGCTATAACGCCGAGGTTTTGTTCCAGCATGGGCAATTCCAGTGCGGTGGCCTCTTCTATTTCTTTCTGTATCGACAGGATCTTCTGATCCTTGGACATGGTATTGTCGTTCTCCATTTCCTGGTATTTTCTCAGGGCTGATTTTACGACATTAGCTATCGACCCTTTTTGTTTATCGCACAGGCTGTGCGCCTTTTGCAGATCACCGTGCATAAGGGCTTCTTTGATGTTCTGTACGAATTTTGTCATGTTTCCTCGGCCTTTTGCCCGGCTGATGGCAAACCAACGTTCAAAGCTGAGTGCCAGTACTGTCAGAAGCAATGTCTGGATTACAGGTACGATGATGCCCCCTTTGTAGATGGTTCCCAACAGGTCGCCTGGAAGCGGATGATTGGCAGGGTCTCCGTTCATAAAGTGCGACGGGTCGCCGAAGACGTATTTGAACAGCAGGTAGGCTACGATGAAACAGAAAACGATTACTATCGGAGCAGATCCTATGCCTGCGAATGATTTGTTTTTTTTAGTCTTGGAATTCATAATACAGGTGTTTTTTGATTTGTTTTTTTCTGACGTTTTTTCGGTTGTTTCCATAATGCGGATAATACGGCGGTGTATGCGTTCCCCCATGGAAAGCCTTTGCGCGCAGCGTTAAGGCATGGTGGTAGGGAGAGCATGCGCCGGTTTGGTCCGTGCCTGTTCGGGTTTTTTAAGGCGCGGTTGTTGTACGGTCTGTGTTGAAATAAAACGGGGATGTGCCGGGCATGTGTCGGTTTATCGGCCCGGAGCCGGAAAACCCGTTATGCACGGTAGGAAATACGTGGCGGATGTATCAGATTATTATTTTCCGCAGATAGTAACAAAACCCGCAGGATAAATAGCGTATGCCCATAAAATCGGCATAAAAGCTTCTCCTGGCGGGTTTTGGGTTAAACGAAGAAACTGTTTTTTTTATGATGTGGGTTGGGGTTGTATTTTCATAAAATTCCGTGCTTCTCAGATCGTGCCTGGGGTACAGTTCGGATACTGCCATTGACAGCATTCTTGTGTCGCTTCTGTTGAAGTTAAGTACTTCGGCAGAGCCGGGATTGTCCGAGCCGGCATCTGAGAAAACGTATGTGTTTTTTTCTGCGCGAAGAACCATCGGAGCGGAGCCTTTATCGCTTGCCGATGCCAGGCACGATACAAAGCCGACTCCTATCGTAAACAGGAGCATTACAAATGCCGTATATTTGCCTGATGTTTTCATTGCGCGTTTCTTTTAATTCAAAAGTATACATCTTTGACCTGGCTATTGTAAAGTAATCGTTAACTTATGTTTTTATTATTGTTCATTTTTGGAGGGTGAATAATAGTTATGTGTTTGTAAAATAGTTTGTTGTGTTTGCGATGTGGGTTTTGGTTTCACGACAGGCACTGCATGTGGTGTGCGGATAACCGTACATTATGCTGTTTTTTTACATGCACTTAGGCTTTTTTATCACTGTGTGAAAAATATTTTGAATGTTTTATATTAATCGTGACCTTTGCCTAAGGAAAAGAAACAGATATGCAAGGGAATAACAATCCGCTGACACTCGGCACAGAGAGTGTTAAAAAACTCCTTTTAAGATACGCCATACCCTCCATAGTAGCTATGTTGTCGTCTTCTCTTTACAATATGATAGACAGCATATTCATCGGTCATGGCGTAGGGGCTATGGCAATATCTGGCTTGGCAATAACAATGCCGATAATGAACGTGATAGCCGCGTTGGGTACGCTGGTGAGCGTGGGCGGTGCTACGCTTATGTCTGTGAAAATGGGGCAGGGCGATAAAAAAAGCGCCGAATACATACTCAGCAACGTACTTATGCTCAATGTTATAATAGGTCTTTGTCTTACGGCTGCCGGGGTGATATTTCTGGACGATATATTGTATTTTTTCGGTGCGAGCGAAAATACCATCCCTTATGCGCGGGAATTCATGCATATAATACTTTCCGGTACGGCCGTAACCCATGTTTATCTCGGACTGAACGATATGTTGCGGGCTTCCGGTTATCCGGGAAAAGCCATGGGTGTGATACTTACCGCCATAGCTATAAACTGTGTGCTCAATCCGCTGTTTATATTCGGGTTCAAATGGGGTATAGCCGGTTCGGCATTCGCTACGGTGATAGCTCAGACGGTGGCAATGAGTATAGAATTGGTGCATTTCATGCGGAAGAAACATTTCATACATTTTGAAAGAAAAATGTTCGGGCTGAAGGCTCATATAGTGAAAGGCATTTTTTCGATAGGAGTGTCGCCTTTCCTTATGAACATATGCGCCAGCATAGTGGTAATTTTCATCAACAAGAGCCTTATGACATACGGGGGAGACTTCTATGTAGGCGCTTACGGCATCATAAACCGCGTGCTTATGGTGTTCATAATGATTGTGATAGGCCTCAACCAGGGCATGCAGCCGATAGTGGGCTACAATTTCGGAGCGCGTAAGTTCGACCGTGTGGCCCGTGCATTGAGATATGCCATATTCGCTGCCGTGGCTGTCACTACCTCCGGTTTCCTTATGGCCGAGATATTCCCTCATCTTTTGGCAAATATGTTTACCAGTGACCAGGAATTGATAGACATAGCTTCGCACGGTATGAGGATAGTGCTGATAATGTTCCCGATAGTAGGTTTCCAGATGGTAACGGCAAACTTCTTCCAGTCGATAGGCAAGGTGCGTAAGGCTATCCTGTTGTCGCTGACAAGGCAGATGCTCTTTTTGGTGCCGCTTCTGATTATCCTGCCGCGTTTTATGGGTACTCTCGGGGTGTGGATAAGCATGCCTATCGCCGACAGTCTGGCTACGGTGCTTGCCGTGTTCCTGCTCACCCGCCAGATGAAAAAATTCAGGGAAAATAACGACAATGACAATAATTTGAAAACCAAATTGATATAGAAATAACTATGGAAGATACCTACGTCATTTGCATAGCCCGTCAGTACGGTTCCGGAGGACATGTTATAGGCAAGATACTTTCGCGCATGCTCGGTCTGGATTATTACGACAAGGAACTGATAACGCAGGCGGCCAAGAAAAGCGGTATATGTCCCGAATATTTCGAGCATGCGGATGAAAAAGCTCCCGGTTCGTTGTCGCATGCACTCTCTACCGGGCTTTTTTCCGGAGGCGGCATATTCATGTATAATAATTCCCTGTCCAATGAGAGTATATTCAAATACCAGTCAGAGGTAATACGCAGCGTGTCGCAGGCCGGTTCGTGCATCATCGTAGGCCGGTGTGCTGATTATATTCTGCGGGAGAAGAAAAACTGTTTCAGCATATTCATAACCGCTCCGTTGGAGGATCGTGCCCGCCGCATAGCGGAAAGGGAAGGTGTCGGAGTGGATAAAGCTGCCGAAAAGGCCAAAAAAGTGGATAAAGTAAGGCGCGAATACTACAACTATTATACGAGCAAGCATTGGGGGCATGCTTCGTCGTATGATCTTTCAATAGATTCGTCCATACTCGGCGATGAGCAAACAGCTTGTTTTATACGTGATTTCGTCTTGCGTGCGCTCGAAGACATGCGGTAGGGGATACGCGGCGGTATGAAAAATCAAACAACCCGGCAAACCGATTGGTTTGCCGGGTTGTTTGTAGCCTTACCAGGATTCGAACCTAGACTAGATGAACCAAAATCACATGTGCTACCATTACACCATAAGGCTGTTCGCTCTGGGCGATTTACGTCCTGCGCAGGAGCAAATTTAAGTCAAAATCCCCGCTCCGGCAAATATTTTTATCATGGGAGGAAAAGCGTTTTCTTTTTATAAGCGATGAAACATGCCTGTTAATGCGTGCCCTACCGGTTATAATTTTGCGATAGTCGATTTTATCTTGTCCAGCCCTGTGCGGTAAAAGGCTGTGTGCGAGAATTTTTCGGTAAACGTGTCTTCATTCATGTCGAGCCACTCGTTGCATGTGAGGTCCAAAAAATTGCCCTGGGGGGAAAAACGCGGTTGTGAAGACGGTTTGGCAAATTTATTCCACGGGCAGGCGTCTATACATGCGTCGCATCCGTAGGCTCGGCCTCCCAATTTGGATACATAGCTGTCAGGTATTTCGCTTTTCAGTTCTATCGTAAGGTACGAGAGGCATCGCGATGCGTCTATCGTGCGCGAACCGTCTATCGCACCGGTAGGGCATGCCATCTGGCATCTTCGGCAAGCTCCGCACCTGTCCTGCATCGTGTCAGGCGCATCGTATTCGAGCGGAAGGTCGAGTATGATTTCCGATAGAAAAAAATACGAACCAGCCTGCGGAATAATCAAATGGGAGTTTTTACCTATCCAGCCTAGTCCTGCGCGCCGGGCCCATTCCCTTTCCAGCACAGGGGCGGAATCGGTAAATACGCGGTAGGAAAAATCGCCGGCTTCGCTTTTCAAGGCAGCGCATATAGAGTGCATTTTTTCCCGCAGAACTATGTGGTAATCTTCCCCGTACGAATATTTGGCAAAGAGAGGCACGTTAGGGCGGCGTTCATGTGGCAATGCGGCGGAAGGGAAATAGTTCATCAGTAGCGATACGATACTTTTCGCCCCGGGGACTAACAGGCGTGGGTCGAGGCGTTTGTCGAAATTACGCTCCATATAACCCATCGTACCGTGGTGTCCCTGGGCAAGCCATTTTTCGAGCCTAGGTGCCGATTCCTCCAGAAAACACGCCTCCGATATGCCGCAGGCATCGAATCCGTGTCGAGCGGCAAGTTCCTTTATACGTGCGCTTAAGTGTTTGGAGTCCAAAAGGTTGTTTCGGAGTTTTTTATTCGTCAAAAAGGGATGCGCCTTTGGATGGCGCTGTGCGTCCCATATGTATGTATGCTTTTTCCGTGGCCTGGCGTCCGCGCGGAGTTCGCACGATAAAACCCTCCTGGATGAGGTACGGTTCGTATACTTCCTCCAGTGTGCCGGCATTTTCGCCTACGGCCGTGGCAAGGGTGGTTATGCCTACCGGCCCCCCGCGGAATTTGTCTATTATGGCCGAAAGCATGCGGTTGTCCATTTCGTCCAGCCCGTATTGGTCCACGGCTAAAGCATTCAGCCCTACCAACGCTATTTTTTTGTCGATTATGCCGGAGCCTTTTATTTGGGCAAAATCCCGTATCCGGCGTAAAAGGGCGTTAGCTATACGCGGAGTCCCGCGTGAACGGCGGGCTATTTCGATTGTAGCGTCATCGGTTATCGGTATGTGCATTATGCGCGCCGAGCGTTCCACGATGGTGGACAGGAGTTCGGCGTTGTAATATTCCAGACGGCAGTTTATTCCGAAACGCGCGCGCATTGGCGATGTCAGAAGCCCGGAGCGGGTGGTGGCTCCGATAAGTGTGAACGGAGCCAGGCTTATCTGCACGCTGCGTGCGTTGGGACCGCTTTCGAGCATGATGTCGAGCTTGTAGTCCTCCATTGCCGAGTAAAGGTATTCCTCGACCACGGGGCTAAGGCGGTGTATCTCGTCTATGAAAAGCACGTCCCGGTCTTCAAGCGAGGTGAGAAGACCGGCCAAATCGCCAGGTTTGTCTATTACCGGGCCTGAGGTCGTTCTCAGGTTGACGCCCAGTTCGGAAGCTATTATTCCTGCCAGCGTAGTCTTGCCCAGTCCGGGAGGACCGTGCAGAAGCACATGGTCAAGGGCTTCTGTGCGTTGGTTGGCGGCCTTTACGAATACCTCCAGGTTCGACAGTATTTGCTCCTGTCCGGCAAAATCGTCGAACGAGAGCGGGCGGAGGGCTTTTTCGTATTCCCTCTCTTCCGGAGAGTCGTATTGTTCCCGAAGGTTTTCGGCCATTGTGTGGATTTTTTTTACGTCGTACAAAAATACGGATTTTTTTCTCCCGTTGGCACATTGCGGGGGCGGCCTTTATTTTTCAGCGGATATTATAATATTAAAAAACGCATCGGGTGTAATGATTTACCGGTTGCAGTATATCGTATGATATATGAAAAATGATACCGGAATTATAGGCTTTTGCGGATTTTTTCCAGTTCGGCACGCACGGACTTGAGTGTGCGTAAGGCCTCCATACGGTTGGTCAAGGATTTGCGGTTGGCTTTTATCTGGGCTGCTGCGCCTTTGAGAGTAAAGCCCTGTTCTTTTACCAACGAACGTATAAGGCGTACGGCTTCGATGTCATCGGCGGTATAAAGCCTGTCTCCTTTTTTGTTTTTTCTCGGCGACAGGATGTCGAAGTTGCTTTCCCAGTGGCGCAGGGTGGCGGGCGTGATGTCGAAATGTTCAGATACCTCGCTTATCGAATAGTAATATTTTCCCTGGTCTAGCTGTCTGCCCATGTCGTTAAAGAGGGTGTCGGTAGAGTTGTAATTAGTCGAATGTCGTGTTATGTTGCGATGCCCGTTCGAGAAGTTCGTTGTACTGATCGGGAGTGAGGTCTTTGTAATAGTAATTTATCGGGTTGACTTTCTGGCCTCTCAGTATCACTTCATAGTGCAGGTGAGGACCGTTCGAGCGTCCGGAGTTGCCTACTTCGCCTATCAGTTCTCCGCGAAGCACTTTTTTGCCTTTGGTAGTCCTTATTTTGGACATATGTCCGTAAAGTGTCTTATATCCGAAACCGTGGTCTATTATCACGTAGTTGCCGTAGCCCGATGCGTCGCGTCCGGCGAATACTACACGACCTTCTCCGGTGGCATATATCGGGGTTCCTATCTTGGCGCCGAAGTCCATGCCCGTGTGCATTTTCCATACTTTGCTTATCGGGTGCAGGCGCATGCCGTAACTGGACAGATTGGCGCGTTTCATAATGTCTATGGAAACTGGCGATATAGCCGGTAGCGAACGGAGCATTTCTTCTTTTTTAAGGGCCAGATCGGCCACTTCGTCCAGGGATTTGCTTTCGGCATACAAGCGTTTTGTCAGTTCTTCTACGCGTTTCGAGGTGGATATTATCATGTCGGAATAGTTATATCCTTTCATGGAGTCGAAATAACTTTCCGGGCTGATAGTTCCCGTGCGTTTGGATCCTGAGTACGGTTCGCTTTCAAAGAGCACCCTGTATATGTTGTCGTCCCTGTTTTCTATTTCGGCCAGGCGTTTTTCGTTTTCGTCCAACTGTTTGCGGAGTATTTCGTAGTTGATAGTCATATTGTCTATCTCACGTCTGAGGGTCAGTTCTTTCGGCGTAGGAATAAAATTAGCTATCATAAAGTATATGATTATCCATACCGAACCTGTCGTAATGAACCACAGAAGAACATTGCGCACGCGTTGGAGGAACGTTATGCGCACTTTCTTGTATGATAAGGTGGCGTGGTCGAAGTAATATTTTATGTTCTTTGCCATTGTTTTTTCCCTGGTCAAAGGTGCCGAAAAGCCGCCGGCTGTCCGGCGGGATCGTAAGCGATACAAATGTAAGAAAAAAAATGCCATCCCTTCTGCGGGGTGTTTTTAAGGTCGGTTATTTAGTAAAATTTTAGTACTTTTGTCGGTTGCAGCGCCATATTGGCGTATAAATACGGATTAATAATACGCGGCCGGCAAGGCCGTGGTTTAGCAGGATATACAGATGAAACCACAAGAAGTAAGAAAGCTTTTCCTCGATTTTTTTGAGAAGCGAGGTCACCATGTGGAAACTTCGGCTCCGATAGTTCTCAAGGATGACCCTACGTTGATGTTTACCAATGCCGGAATGAACCAGTTCAAGGATATATTCCTGGGGCATGCGGCGGCTAAATATCCACGCGCTACCGATACTCAGAAATGTCTGCGCGTGTCCGGAAAACACAACGACCTGGAGGAAGTGGGGGTTGATACTTACCACCACACGATGTTCGAAATGCTCGGAAACTGGTCGTTCGGAGATTATTTTAAG
>CDZK01041225.1_pt1 | contig 17720 bp, 13 predicted proteins | sample 557401 | NCBI WGS metagenome assembly CDZK01 (sample SAMEA3182108, study PRJEB8094) | gut metagenome | biome: human; feature: gut; material: Stool; isolation source: human stools | place: Canada | collected 2013-04-25 | reverse complement strand
CCGCCGCCGCACCCGGGTGGTAGGCGCTTTTCCGGACGGCAACTCTGCCCTGATGTTGGTCTGTGCCCGGCTGCGCCATGTAGCCGGAACTCAGTGGGGCTGCAAGAAGTACATGAATATGAAACATCTGGAAGCCCTGGAGCAGGACCAGGCCGTGGGCTGATAGCAGTCAGGTCACAAAGCGTCAAGGGCAAGGCGAGCGGCGTACCGCCGCCCTTGACCCTTTGCGCCCTGTCCGCTGGAAGGTAACCAAGGGGCGTGAACCCGCCCCCTGAAATAAATTTCTGCCAGAGCCAAATCAAATTTGCGCATAACTCTTGACACTACCTTTTTTCGGAAAGTTCCATTTTTCCCTCCGAAAAAAAGCAAACCGAAGAGCGGCGCTCTGCTCCGTTCCCCCCGCCGGATTCCGCGATCCCCAAGGGGAGGGCACCGCAGAGCGGTGCCCTCCCCTTGAATCCCGGCAGGGGCGTCGGCCCCCGGCCGTATCAAATTTTCACTCCGTCCGCAGCCCGCGGTCCCGTCAGTCCAGAGGCCTCATGGTGGGGACACAACCTCAGGCTTCTGCGTTCCGTTTCATCTCGCCCTGATGTGTCAAAAAAATGCAGCGATGTGGTGTGGAGCCCGGAGATTTCCGTCCAGCATCTGCGGGCCAAGTTCGAGATCGAATATGGCACCTCCATCGAAGGATTTCTGAATTCCGCCTACCTGGCTGGCGCGGACCTGAATGGGAGGGCATTGAGCACCGCGAGGCCATTGCGGCCCTCAGTTCGGTACTGTGAGGCTACACTTCCAAGGACAGCCTGAATGCCCTCCGGAACTCTTTATCTGGTACAGATTAGATGCAGTACAGATTTAATCAGATCATTTGGTAAAGATCTTGAAGTTTTTGAACAAGTTCGTTTGTCAATGTCTCCTGAAGCCCCTTCAAATGATCTTCAGAAAAATAATTATTGATAAATGTTTGATATTTTCCTAATACATTTGCACGAGACTCATTGTTATTATAGGCAGCCAGTAATTCACCATATCCATTGGTCTTCATTATATGCTGACAAATAATTTCAATGTGTGAATGTTTCTTCGCATAAGTCCCGTTACGGGGAACCTCTGAAGCTATGTATGTTCCTCTAAGAATTTTGATTTTATTAATTATATCCTTATTTTTCAAAGAATCCCTGTTAAAGTCCTTATCAACCCATACAAAATTAGCCCAACAATTATTAGAACTGACCCATGCAGAGCATGTCCGAAGATCGTCAATGGTAAATCTAAACTCGAAATTCGGATCGGGATGCTCTTCATCATATGCAACAGATCTCCACAGTATATTATGTGATTGATTTACAATTAGGTGTTCTAGATTGTAGTTTTCAGGAAACAGTTGAAACTTCACAAATAAATCCGCATCGCATGTAGCAGGAGTATTTTGAGAGACTGGCTTAAAGTAATCCAAAATACTATATAATTGCTTGCGCGTAGCTTCATTTTTTAGAGCTTTTTCATCAATAGCAATTTCGAAACCTTTACCATAATCTTTAATTTCTCTTATAAATTGAATTATAAAGTTTTCATCTGCTTGAATTTTATAAATAAGATCGTTTGCAAGGTCTTCTCTTTTTCGAGAGCCGCCTAGACGTGAAAACAAAAACATATAAACATAATATTTTTACACGATTTTGTTGCACAACTGTTTTGCATATCGCAAAACAATGGCCCTTAAAAATATCCTCTGGATCAAGTTTTTGAGCTTTCTCATTAATGTCAATATATATCTCTTCAGATGAGCCTTGTTGCATGTTAGCTGTATTTTTTTGCGCAAAAAGAAGTATTCTACAATCAAGTAACTGCTGTTTATAGACATCTAAGGTTATATCTGGATTTCTCTGGCGTATTTCGTATATTTCTTTTCGGATTATATTCCATGCCTCTGCAAATTTACCCGATTGCTTGTATATATCCAAAGCCGGATTAATCTCTAAATTAATTTTGCGTTTACCGTCTTGTTCTCTAACAAAATGAAGATATTCGCCCACGCTCCCATTGTCTAATTTCAAAATCCTATGTCCATTTATTTCACAGGTAATTAAAGTTTCAAGTTCATCTTGAGTTTCAGTTTCTCCCTCATCGGCGCAAGCATTATATAACTGTGCCAACATCAGGATAATAGTAGTTAGTCGTTGCTGACCATCGACAAGAGACAAAAAATTTGATTCAGGCACTTCAACAGTAAAAATACCCAAGAATTTGCTTCTTTGCATTACATTATCAACAAATATTTTGATCTTGGACTTTTCCCATTTATATTCTCTCTGGTAATCAGGAATTGACATAATCTGTTTCTGAGGCTGTATGAAGTCGCTAAAACTGTTTTCGAAATCTAGTTTAAGCAAATTACTAATTGTAACAATTGTTGACTCCAGATCCATATTAATCACCCCAACTCCCAATATTCGGTTTAATTGTCAGTATAGAGCAAAATGCATGAGAAAGCAATTGATTAAGATCATATTTTGGAATAACTTGTTACCTTTGCTTTCTGAGATCCTAATTTTGTCGGCTTGCCGCGACTATAGCAATAAAGGCCCCTTTCTCTCCGAGATTTCCGTGCGGCATACATTCCGCCTTTTTCTCGAAAGCAAAGCTCCTTCAGGCCACTGGCGAAAAATAATGTTACAGAAATATCTGGTAATGAGTAGCCCCGTGTCCGGAGGGGGGGATGTCAAACCATTCCCTTCCAAACACGGGGCTATCCCTGGAACTCAAGAAATTTGGATTCCATAAATATTGATTTTATTACAGGTTCAAAATTATACTACCATAATTAATTTAACAATCAAATTATTTTACTCTATGATAACAAGTGTTCTTTCCGGCACCCTCCCGTTTCAGTTCGCCGGATGCCACTAATTTCCGCGGTGCCCCTTCGATGGAACTGATACTGAGCGAAGGGCACAATTCCCGAATGTCCTGCTTCGTAAACCGGCCGATTTTCTCCATGGTCGCCCGGCGCACAGTCTCCAGGGCAGGGAGTTTGGTCTCCACCAGAGCAAAGCGATCTTCAAAATCCTTGTAGGCGGAAAGGATGGTCCCCAGCAGATACTTGATGAACGGAACCACATCTTCGGTGCCTTCATACCATCCGATTTGCGTCTGGCCCAGGACATCATAATAGAGATCCTTGTTTTTTGCAATCTTGGCCTCCAGTGAAATACATTTGCCTACATAGAACCCACTGCGGTAGAGCAGCAGTGTGGTCAGCAGGCGGCTCATTCTGCCGTTTCCGTCATTGAAGGGGTGAATGAAGAAAAAGTCGTGGATAAACACCGGAATGACGATCAGCGGCTCCACTTCCATGTTCCCAATGACCCGGTTGTACTCCTCGCAGATCCTGTCCAAGGCCTCCGGCGTTTCATAGGGAGCCAGGGGCGTGAACAAGGTCTCCACATGGCCGTCGGGATAGGTGGCGCTGATGTAGTTCTGCACGCTTTTGGTCCTACCCGCCATGGGATTGTTCATGTGGCTGTAGAGGATCTTGTGGAGTTGCAGGATGTAGTTCCGGGTGATGGGGATAGTGTCAAAGTTCTCGCGGATGAGGTTCAGCACGTCCCGATAACCCGTAATCTCCTGCTCGTCCCGATTTCTCGGCGTCGTTTTCTCCTCCACAAGCTGCCGAATGCGGGTGCCTGTGGTCACGATGCCCTCAATGGTATTGGACGCCTCGGTGCTCTGCACCTTTGCGATCTCTACCAGTTTCTCCAATTCCTCCGGCCGCTGTTTCAGGTACAGTTCCTGCTTTCCGGCTTCTTTATAAATCGCCGCGGCCAGGCCCAGAATCTCCCAGTCTCACTTCTGTTCCCGGATCGCGGAGTAATTAAATGCACACATGCCCTTATGCCCCCTTCATTCCCTGAAATCTCAGCATAGAATAAGGGAAAGTCCAACTCTAGAAGCAGATTTTCCCTTATTAGTATATCAATTTTAAGGGATATGGTACACCTGTAGGGGAAACTCCATCCCATTTCCCTATAGAAAAAAGAGAGTGCCGCAGCACTCTCTTTCTTTACCGGATTCTTCTCCGTATCAATACAGCTTCGCGCCCGCCGGGATGCGGTCATCCACCATCAGCAAGTTGAGGCGTTCCTTCCCCTCTTCGTGATGAACGGCGCTGATGATCATGCCGCAGGAGTCGATGCCCATCATCCTGCGCGGCGGCAGATTGGTGATGGCGATCAGGGTCTTGCCCACCAGCATCTCCGGCTCATAGTAATCGTGGATGCCGCTGAGGATCACCCGGTCGACGCCAGTGCCGTCGTCCAGCACAAACTTGAGCAGCTTTTTGGACTTGGGCACCGCCGTACATTCCTTGACCTTGACCGCACGGAAATCTGACTTGCTGAAGGTATCGAAGTCCACAAAATCCGCAAACAGCGGTTCGATCTCCACCTTGGAAAAGTCGATGGGCGCTGTCGCTGCCGCGGGAACCGGGGCGGAGCTTGCTGCCTGGGTCTCTTCCTTCCTAGTGCAGTCCAGAGGCTTCATGGTGGGGAACACCCTTCTACCCTCTTCATCCGGTTTCATCACGCCTCGTACGGTCGAAAAAGTGCCGTTTTCACGAGGTTTTTCTAACTTTTTGGATTCCATAGTGTGTCCTCCTGTGCCGTCTGGTTCGGGGCAAAAGTTGTAGAAAAATTGTAGAAAGTTGTATTGGCACAAAATCGGCTCAATATCGACTTCAAATTGGCACAGCGAATGGTTGCATTGTTTGAAAAGACGCCATTGTAAAATTGCCCCATTTGCAGTAAAGCCTGTATGAGTCCCGCACAGGATTGCCTTGCAGATTCATACAGAAACAAGTATAGCATAAGCCTCAAAGATGTTCAAGTCAACGGTTTTTTCGTTGGCGAACTCAATTTCATACCTTATATATAAAAAGGAGAAAGCCATGCCAACCTATCAATTACAAATTAAACAGATTGTGGACTACCCACGCTGCCGGATCTACCGGCAGTTTGTCCGCTTTCTGATGGAGGACCGGAGCATTCGCGTAAGCGGGGGCTCCGGCCTTTTTTATTTTACGGTACTTTGCAGCTACGCAAACTTCCGCACCTCATATCGCCGCATCGACGGCATCAGCTATACCGTCTACCCTGGCGAATGGGTCTGCACCCTCAAGGAGCTGTCCCAATGGTTCCGTACCCGGTTCCAGTGCCAGGCGCTGGCCGTACTGGAACGGCTGCAGAAGCAGAACCTTATTTTCTTTCAGACACTGGGCCGCGGGAATGTAGTCCGCTATAAGATCTGCGACTGGGCGCGGCATAATACGGTCCTGGAGTACAATGCCCCCTGCCAGAAGGACACCGGCTTTTTCTTCCTGCCGGTTTCCGTTGCCACCGACCTCATCAGTTCAGACCGCTGCTCCGAGATGGACATTGTGCTGGACCTGTGGGTATCCGCCGTCTACAACGACAATCAGGTGCAGGGATCTGACCTGGGGCCAGTGGTCTATTTCCGCAACGGCACCGGAAATCCCCTTGTTACCTACACGGAGCTGGCTGCCCGCTGGGGGCTGTCCCGGGCGACAGTCGGCCGTGTCCTGAAAAAGCTGGCCGCGCTGGACTACATCTCCCTCATGTCCTTCCCTGGCCGGCATGGCAGCGTAATCTATCTGCAAAAATATCTGTCCACCATGTTCGAGATTTCGGATGTGATGGTGGACAAAGAGGAGGTCGCTATGACGCTTAACATACGCCTAGAACTCCCGAAGGAGGACAGCGCAGGCCACGACGCCCCTGCCTTGGAGCATGAGGTCATCGTTTCAGATGAACTCGCCAGCGTTTCAAAATCGCACATTGAAATTATCCTTCAGAAAATGGCGCAAATCCTGATGGCACAAGGGATTTCATGCTTTGGCTGCCCGCTCTCTCGCTACAAGTTATATCCCTTATCGAGCGACTGCCGGGAAGATTTACTACCCCGCGCGCGAGAGCAATCCCTGCTGCGTTTTGGCCTTGCTGTTCTGTGCGGGAACAAGCAGGTCGCCACTTTTGAACTTACACTCTCTCCCTCGGCGGAGAATTGAACAAGGAGGTCTTACCATGAAGAAATTTGTTGAAAAAGATGTCGCTGAGAACCCTCTGTACCATGATACCTGGAAACTGCTGAAAAAATACCGCGATGTGGTTTGGAGCTTGGAGATTTCCGTCCAGCATGTGCGGGCCAAGTTCGAGATCGAATACGGCACTTCCATCGAGGAATTTCTGGATTCCGTCTACCTGGCCGGCGCAGACCTGAACGGGAGCGACATTGAGCACCATGCCAAGTGCATTGAGCGCAGCCACAAGATGCTGAAGCTCCTGGATTCGGCAGTCGAATTGCTCCGCACCCGCCATAAGAACGGCGAGGCATATTACTGGCTGCTGTACTACTCCTTCCTCTCCCCTCAGCAGCTGAAGAATGTGGAGGAAATCATCGAAAACCTGCGCCCGCACATCCGGGACATCTCCTTCCGCACCTACTACCGCAAGCGCCGGGAGGCCATTGAAGCCCTCAGTTCAGTGCTGTGGGGCTACACCTCCAAAGACAGTCTGGATGTGCTGGAACAGTTCTTCCCGGAACCGAAATCCACCGAGAAAAAGGCGGGCAAATAATTGGCACAATTCGGGACTGAAATTGGCGCGTTCCTGCCCTTGAGCCGTAAATCCCTATGTGTTAGACTGAATATGCTCAAACTTGCACCCAAAACTGAATACAGGCAGTGAACAGCACCTTTTTCGAGGTGCTTTTTTGCTGCCCAAACGGTCTTTGGCCTGAGAAGGAGTCCACATCTGCACAACGGATGCGGGCTCCTTCTTTGCTTTTTGAGCAATGAACATCACATTTGGATTGGAGGTCCGCAAAATTGAAAAAACTGAGAACACCTCAACAGCAGCGGCGGGAAGATGACAGCAGCCCGCCTCGTCGAGTTTCCATCGGCCGGATCGCCTATACGGCGTTCCTCTGTGTGATGATGGCGATGATGTTCTGTCAGCCGGCATTTGCTGCAACCGATGTTTGGACGAAGGCCAAGGAAATTATGCAGGATGTCTACACGCAGATTCTCGCCATCTCCACCATTGCGGCCATCGTGACCGCCTCGGTGGCGCTTCTGCTTATGAACTTTTCGCGCTCCGGCCGGACAGTCGATGAGAGCCGGGCGTGGCTGAAGCGCATCTGCATTACCTGGGCCGTCCTCAATGGTCTCGGATTCATCATGGCTTATGTGACGCCTCTGTTCTCTGGTGGTCAGTGGACAGGCTGATGGCCGCCGCAATATACCCACTGGAAGGAGGCGTAAGCTATGGGTATCCTGGATGGCATCGTTGAATGGATCGCGGAGCAGGTAATGGCCGGCCTTGACCTGGTGACCACTTCGGTTTTGGGCGCTCTGGGCTGTGACATGGCTGTTTTTCTGCGGTACTTTCCCGCTGCCGAAACGATGTATAGCGTCTTTGTGGCGCTGGCTGTTGGCATTATCCTGCTGAATTGGGTCTGGCAGCTGTTCAAAAACTTCGGCCTGGGTGCAGGAATCGAGGCGGAAGATCCGGTCAAGTTGAGCATCCGGTCGGTCATTTTCATCCTGCTGGCGCTCTTTTCCGATGAAATCGTCAACATCGTCCTGACCATCGGCGGCACGCCGTACCGCTGGATCATGGATTCGGAGCTGCCGCCCCTCAGCTTTGCCGATTTTAACTCGGTCATGCTGGTGATCATCGGCGTCTGTGCCAATGGCGCTGTTGCGCTGATCACCCTGATCCTCGTCATCATCCTGGCCTGGAACTATCTGAAATTGCTGCTGGAGGCGGCGGAACGGTATGTTCTGCTGGGCGTGCTGGTCTATACGGCGCCGGTCGCTTTTTCAATGGGCGCAAGCCAGACCACATCGAACATTTGGAAATCCTGGTGCCGGATGCTGGGCGGGCAGATTTTTCTGCTGATTATGAATGCCTGGTGCCTGCGCCTGTTCACGAGCATGGTTGGCTCTTTTATTGCCAATCCGCTCTCTTTGTAAGGAGGGGCGCTTTGAAAAAATTTAAGAAAATTTTGTTCCTCGCGCTGATGGTTGCTGCCCTCTCCTGCCTGTTTTGTCAGCCTGCTTTTGCCATTTCCGAGGAAGAGGTGCAGGCCCAGGTAGACGCTGTGGGCAAGGAGACGGTTTCCGGCAATGTCCTGATCTGGTTCATGTGCGCGATAGGCTTTCTGAAAGTCTCGCAAAAGATTGACTCATTCATGGCAAGCCTGGGCGTCAATGTGGGCCACACCGGCGGCAGTATGCTGGCTGAGGCCATGATTGCGGCCAAGGGCATCGGCGGCTTTAAGAACTTCTCCAGTCACCATTTTGGCGGCGGACGCAGCAGCAGCTCCACCCATGTCAATGCCAATGGCAGTGGTGGTAAAGGCGGCGCCGCCGGATTTGGCGCAGGCTTTGCCAGCGGCGGTCTGGCCGGCGTAATCAAGCGGAATGTCACGAACAACGCCATCAAGACGGCCACAACGCCCTCGGACACCAAGCCGTCAGGTCTCGGCGGTCTTGTGGGTGGTGCTGCTGGCGGTGTCGGCGGCCACATTTATTCTTCCTCGGTAAGCAAGGGCGGCAGTTTCGCCAATAATGTCATCGGTTCCGTGGCTACCGGGAACATCACTCAAATGGGCTCGATCACCGGCGAAAAGGCCGTTGAAGCCCTACACTCCTATATGGGCCACACGGCGCTGGGGGCTGGGGCAGAGAATATCCCCACCTATCAGAATGTCGAGATCGGCGGCGGTCGCATCACCGGCACAGAGGTCACTCCGGAACACCCGGAGGGCATTGCCTTCGGTATGTACCATGCGGACCAGTATGTTGCGCCGGAGGGCCAGTACACGACCGTTCATGCAGTAGACGGCACCGCCTGGTATAAGCAGTATGCAGTGGACGCTGTGGACAAGACGCCCTACATGGCGCCGGACGGTTCGATTGCCTACAATGAGTCCATCGTAAAGAAGCTGCCGCCCACCCCCAAACGAAAGGATAAGATCTGATGGCTGAAGAACGCAAGGACAGCTTTGCTGAAACAGTAGACACTGCGGCCTCCGCAGCGCACACGGTCAAGGGTGCCATCAAGGCCGGCAAGGCGATTTCCGGTGCTGCCAAGGGCGCTGCTGCCGGCGGTCCCTATGGGGCTGTGGCCGGGGCAGTCTGGGCCGGACGCAAGCATATCGGCAAGATCGTTGCCGTTATTGTCATTTTGCTTCTGTTGCCGGTCCTGTTTGTTTTGATGCTTCCCGGGCTGATTTTCGGCGGTTTGATCAATGCCTTTTCGCCGGCGGACACGGAACAGCCTGTCCTCAACAGCGAAACTGCTATCGTAGAGAACGCCAATGACATCACTTTTACCATCAACTCCATCTTGGGTGAGGCGCTGGACGATGTGATGGCCCGTATTGAAGCGGACTTTGCTTCTTCCGGCGCTGACCAGATGGAGATTAAAAATCCCTATTCCTCCGGCCCTGTCTACAACGCCAACCTTATCATCTCGCAGTATTGCGCTGCCCGGGATGAAGACTTTGAGAGCATATCACTGGATGACCTGGCCGCTGTCCTGCGTGAGAACAAAGAGAATCTGTACTCCTATACCAGCGCGCGGGAGAGTCGTGAGGTCACATCGGAAGACCCGGAGACCGGGGAGGAAACCACAACCACCGAGATCTGGATGGTCTACACCATCCGCTACAACGGCGAGTCTTACCTTGCTGACCATGTTTTTGCGCTTACGGATGAGCAGAAAGAGCTTGCATCCGATTATGCCTCAAACCTGAGCATGTTCCTGGGGGACGGCCTGCTGCAGAACCTGACAGAATGGACCGGAAACAGCATTCCCTCCCTGGGCGATGTGACCTTTACAGACGGTGTGACGCCGGTGGTCTATTTCAACCAGCTGGACGAGCGTTATGCCAGCCAGCCCTACGGCACCGATAATATCGGCGGCTACGGGTGCGGGCCTACCGCCATGTCCATTGTGGTGTCCTCCCTCACGGACGAAACTGTGGACCCGGTGGCGATGGCCCAGTGGTCCTACGAAAATGGGTACTGGTGCAAGAACAGCGGCTCCTATCACGCACTGATCCCCGCTGCCGCTGAGGCATGGGGCCTGCCGGTATCCGGCTGTACGACTTCCGAGCCCCAGCGGATATTGGATGCCCTCGCCGCTGGAAAGCTGGTCGTGGCGATCATGTCAGAAGGTCACTTTACTTCGTCCGGGCATTTTATCGTTCTCCGTGGTGTGAAAGACGGTCAGATTATGGTGGCGGACCCGGCCAGCTATAAGCGCAGCGAACAGCTCTGGGATCTGTCCATCATTCTAAATGAAGCAAGCCGCCGTGCGGGAGCGGGCGGTCCTTTCTGGATCATTGGCTGACCTGCCCCCTCGGCTGCGGAAACGAGGTAATACATGAGCAACAAAAACGACCATGATACTTATATCATACCGCCGAATTTTATAGAAACAGGCACCTTTTTCGGCGGTATGTTCCGTGCGCGGAATGTGATCGAGGCCGGCATCCTGGTGTTTGCCATCGGGGCGCCGGTTTTTCTGTTTCTTCCGTTTGGGCTGACCACCCGCATCATCATTTTGTGCCTGACCGCTCTTCCGGTAGGGCTGGTCGCTTTGATCGGCATATCCGGTGAGAGCCTTTCGCAGTTCCTGGTCATCTTTTTGAAGTACCTGCGGAACCGCCGCGTTGTCGGCGGTGACGGTGAGCAGCCGGAGGATAAGGCGGCGCCCTCCAAATCGGCCGGCAAGCATCTCAAGCAGCGGCCTCCCAAGGAGAAAAAGCCAAAGGCCCCGAAGCGTCGGCGGTCTGGTGAGGCAGATTTTCCGGCCGAGTTTGATGAAGTGCGCGGCTATGAGATCCGTGAAAAGCTGCGGCCCAAGAAAAATGCCAAAAAGGAGCGTCCTGCCAAGGCTAATAAGGCGAAAAAGAAAGCAAAGAAGCGCCCTGAAAAGGGGCGCCTGCCTAAACGCCCTGCCCATGTCAAGGAGCAGAAGCCCGCCTGCCTCAATCCGGTGGCGGATTATCTGCCCATTGAGAAGGTGGAGAACGGCATTATCTATACCAAAGACCATCGGTTTGTCAAGGTGGTCGAGGTTGTCCCTATCAACTTTATGCTGCGGAGCGCCCGGGAGCAGAGGAATATTATCTACTCCTTCGTTTCGTACTTGAAAATCTCGCCCGTCAAGCTTCAAATCAAGGTCCTGACCCGCCGTGCGGACATCAACCGCCACCTGGACACGGTGCGGCGGGAGATGGCCCATGAGGAAAACGAGCAATGCCGCTTGATGCAGGAGGATTACCTGAATTTTGTGCAGCAGGTCGGCTCCCGTGAGGCTGTTACACGGCGGTTTTTCCTGATTTTCGAGTATGAGCCCTGGGCCAATACCCGGCGGTCGGAGCAGGAAGATGAAGCAATCCAGTCCCTCCAGAGCGCCGTCCATACGGCCTCCAACTACCTGCGCCAGTGTGGGAACGAGGTCATCGTCCCCGAAAACGAGGACGAATTTACCGTTGATGTCCTCTATAACCTGCTGTGCCGGAATGAGAGCGCCGTCAAGCCGCTGTCGGTACGGGCGCAGGAGGTAGTGGCGCAGTATATGGAGCAAGGCCGGGAGAATGAAATCAATCATATCCCGGCAGCGGAGTTTGCCGCCCCCCGAAGCATTGATTTTTCCCACGGGCGCTATATCTGTATTGACGGCTTGTACTATGCCTATCTGCTGATCCCCTCGGACGGGTACAAAACGCAGGTGCCGGCGGGCTGGCTGAGCCTGATCGTCAATGCCGGTGACGGCATCGACATGGATATGTTCCTCGTCCGCCAGCCCAAAGAGCGCATCATCCAGCGGGTGGGCCAGCAGCTCCGTATCAACCGCTCTAAAATCAAAGACGCCAGCGACACAAACACCGATTTTGACGACATCGACGGCGCCATCCGGAGCGGATATTTCTTAAAGGAGGGTCTTGCCAACAACGAAGATTTTTATTACCTGAACCTGCTGATTACTGTGACGGCCCCCTCTGTGGAGGATTTGGAGTGGAAAGTCAGCGAAATGAAAAAGCTCCTGCTTTCGCAGGATATGAATGTCAGCGCCTGCCACTTCCGTGAAGAGCAGGCGTTTCTTTCTGCCCTCCCGCTGGTCTCTATGGAGAAAGGGCTTTATGAGCGCGGCAAGCGCAACCTGCTGACGGGCGGTGCGGCCAGTTGTTATCCTTTCACCTCGTTTGAGATGTGCGATGACAATGGCATCTTGCTGGGAGTCAACAAATATAACAGCTCTCTGATTATCGTGGATATTTTCAATTCCGCGATCTATAAGAACGCCAATATGGCGATCTTGGGTACCAGCGGTGCCGGTAAGACCTTTACTCTTCAACTGATGGGGCTCAGGATGAGGCGCAAGAACATCCCCGTTTTTATCATTGCGCCGCTAAAAGGGCACGAGTTCCACCGGGCCTGTGCCAATGTGGGCGGAGAATTTATCCAGATCTCCCCGGCCAGCCCGCACTGCATCAATGTCATGGAAATCCGCAAGGTGGATCGGTCGGTCAACGAAATGCTGGACGGCCCCGGTATCCAGCTCTCGGAACTGGCGGCGAAGATTCAGCAGCTGCACATTTTCTTCAGCTTGCTCATTCCCGATATGAGCCACGAGGAACGGCAGCTGCTGGATGAGGCCCTGATCCGCACCTACAACGCCAAAGGCATTACCCATGACAACGCCTCCCTGGAAGACCCGGCCAATCCGGGCTGCTACCGCGAGATGCCGGTGCTGGGCGACTTGTATGAGATTTTGAAGGCCGCCCCGGAAACCATCCGCATGGCCCATATCCTCAACCGCCTGGTGAACGGCTCCGCCAGCACCTTTAACAAGCAGACCAATGTGCGGTTGGATAACAAATACACCGTACTGGACATTTCCTCCCTCACCGGCGACTTGCTGACTGTGGGGATGTTTGTCGTGCTCGACTTTGTGTGGGACCGCGCCAAAGCTGACCGCACCGAGGAAAAAGCCATTTTTATCGACGAGTGCTGGCAGCTTCTTTCCGGCGCCGGCGCCACGGGCACCCGGCTGGCTGGCGATTTCGTACTGGAAATTTTCAAAACCATCCGCGGCTATGGCGGTTCAGCGGTCTGCGCCAGCCAGGACCTGAACGACTTTTTCAATCTGGACGAGGGCCGTTTTGGGAAAGGCATCATCAACAACAGCAAGACCAAGATCATCCTCAATCTGGAGGATGACGAGGCAGAACGGGTCCAGGAGACCCTGCACCTGTCCGACGCGGAAACGATGGAGGTCACCCACTTTGAACGCGGCAACGGCTTGATTTCCACCAATAACAATAACATCATGGTGGAATTTAAGGCAAGTCCGCTGGAAAAGGACCTGATTACCACCGACCGCCGCGAGCTGCGTGAAATTTTGGAGCGCAAACGCCGCGAGCAGGAATCTGCGTAGGTTCAAATGATATATATGCGAGGTGAATCCCATGTTTTGATGTACCGCGCTGGGTGTGCGTCTATATGACGCCTTCCATGAAGAAAAGCGCCGGTTTGACGCCCAGATGGCGTCTTTCCGGCGTTCCAATATTCGATAAGGCGTTCCGATGACGCCTTGATGACGCCATTTGATAAAGGAGGTGAGCCCCCATGAAGACCAGGGCTGAAATCTATGGAAATGAGGCTGCGGACTTGCTGCGGACGGTCACAATGTACCCTGGCCTCAGTGAACAGCAGCTTCTTTGTTTTCACCCTGGCAAAGAAGATACGGCAAAGGCTCTGCTCTCCCACCTGGAGAGGCAGGGCCGTATTTTTCAAACAGAAAGCGGCGGCTATTTCCCGGCCGGCCAGTCAGCTAAAATTGACCGGGCGCTTGTCCGGGCAGTATGGGTCCTGCTGGACTTCATTCAGCGGGCCGATTACCATGCTCCCGCTGATTTTCCTGTCAAGCTCGTTTTCTTTGCCGATGGCGAACTCTACGAAGTGGCCTGCGTTGAGGACGGGCAGGAGGCGCTTGTCTGCCATGCCCTGCGGGGCAACAAAGGTGACAGCCGCCGCATTATTCTGGTCGATTCACCGGCGCAGATCGCCAAAATCAACTGCCCCGGCATTTCCGGGTTCTGTACCGTAGAGGAAAACGGCCAGACACACTATTTCAAGAAAGCAGGAGGCACATGATTGGACCGAAAACTTATATCCCGCCGGATCGGGAGCATCCTTGACGATATATCCCGGCTGAGCAATGCGCTGTATGCGATGGATACCACCGACATCCAGCGTTATCCCGATAACTATGAGACCCTTTCCACCGATGCCGCGCTGCGGGCGGAACGGATCGCCTGCCGGCTGCGGCATTTGATTTATTCCAGTACGACCATCCGCAAGGGTGATTACCTCAAATCCGCCAGTGTGATGCACGGCATCACCATCACCTATGAGAACGAGGTGCTTGCGGTGACGCTGCCCAGCCTTCTGCCAAAGCGCAGGCAGCGGCAGAGCGCCGAGTTTCTGCTGGACCCCCTCTATTTTGCCCTGGAGCAGTACGCCAAAGAGAACACTTTGCCTCACTACCGGGAATGTGTTGTCTGCTTCGCCCAGGTGTATGACCAGACGCTCCCCACCAGACGGGTGCGCGACTATGACAACCTGGAGGAAAAACAGATTTTAGATCTGCTGTCCTCTTTTGTAATGGCTGATGATACCGGGCTGTTGTGCGATGCCTATAACACCGCCGAACTGGGCGAGCAGGACTGCACGATGATTTTCGTCATGGAGAAGCACCGTTTCCCCGGGTGGCTTGCAGAGCATAAACCGGACCTGAAATCCATCTCGGATTTTTGAGCATTTTGGGCCCCTCACGGCCCGACATCCCGCGAAGCCGCTGGAAGTCCCGGATTTTCGGGCTTGCGGCCATTTGGGAGATGCTTTATTTTACCGAAGTTCTCAGTCATTACGGTAAAAATCCAGCACCAACAAAGGAGGTGATCCCTTGGGAAAAGCAGCCATACTTTTCCACAGCCGGATACGCTCCCATTCCGGCTTTTATCGCTGACCGCCATCTCTGGAGAGTTCCCAACCAGTCAGCTGAACCGTCTCCCGGCCAGCCCCTACTATTTGGAGGCGGTCGTGACCTCGCTCAAAAAGAGCGGGCTGCTGCGGACCTACTACCGCGACAGGCTCCGGGGCTATCGGCTGGGGGCAAAAGCCAAGGCCGCCCTGCTGGACGGCTGGCCGGAGCGTTTCTCTCCCTACCTGACCGGCGACACCGACACCAACCGCCTCAAGAGCGAGGTGAACCGGCGGCTCCGGCTCCACCGCCTTGCGGAAACCTATATCACAATGGACAATGCGGGGGCCGGGCTCTTTCAGGATGAAAAGCCGAAGGTTTTTTCGCCGCAGGGCTATTGTGGCGAAGCTGTCGAATATCCTGCCTTTTACAGTTCCCGTGAAGTTAAGGAAATGGGAATCGACGCCACGCAGATTCGCAGCTCCCGGTTTACAGGGGTGCTTCTTGCGCCCACCGGCATTTTTGTCACCTACAACAGCGGCGCTGCCCTGATGAAATGGCGCTGCAAATCCGAGATGCGGGTAAAGGCGCTGATGTGGAGCGTCCTGTGCCAGCAGCGTTTGGCCGGGCAGTACCGCGCTGAAGATGTGCATGGGCTGGTGCTGGGCGACAGCATGGAACTGGCCTACCAGATGCTCACCAGCACCGGCGGGGCCAAGCACGACTATTTCATGTTGGACGGCAGCTACGACCATTTTTATTTTCTCACAAATAACCACCAGGGGGAGGTGATCCTTGCTTTACTGTGTGATCCCTTGAAAACCGCAGAGCTTAACCGCATTCTGTCCCAGGGCTTGATTGCCGGGAACGCCGGAAAGGCCATTGAGCAGGATGCCGCGGAGCAGGACGGAACGCCGGTGCTGTTCGGCTACTCCTGCGACTTGCCCCGGATCACACGCTTCAGCACCTCCCTCGACCTGATGGAGCGCCCCGGCACGCTGATCTGCTTCGACTTCCAGGCAGATGTGCTGCGCCGCTACTGCGGTAGCCGGGTCCGCTTTCAAACCATTGATTTCACAAAATTCGAGGGGAGGTTGTTCCCATAGATAAGAAGAAACTCATTGCAGGCCTGATCGCTGCGCCGTTCGCCATCCTTGCGATTCTCTACGCAGGCGGCTTTCTGGGGCAGATATTGGGCAACTACGCGGCATGGAAACAGGGCGGCGGCATCCCCGGAGACGGCACATCTCCGGCGGCAGCGTCGCCCGATTTTATTACCTGCCTGACCTCTGTGCTCCATCCCCCCTATGGGGTGTACGGGGTACTGATCTGCATTGGCCTGCTGGCGGTCCTGCTGCTCATGGTCATGCGGATGGGCTACAGTGATACCGGCGAGTATGACACAGACCGGAACTTTGTCTATTCGGCCAAGGGCACCTATGGCACCTCCGGCTGGATGGGCCGCAAGGAAATGAAGGGTGTGCTGGATCTGGTGCCGGATCTGCGCAAGCATAAGGGCATTGTGCTGGGGATGCTGGACGGGAAAGCCGTCTGTATTCCTGAAAATCCCCGCATCAACGGCAACCTGGCCGTGTACGGCTCCAGCGGAAGCATGAAGACCCGCTCATTTTGTATGAACCGCATCCTTCAGGCGGTGATCCGTGGGGAATCGCTGATCATTTCAGATCCGAAAAGTGAACTCTATGAAAAATCCAGCGAATACCTGCGGGAACAGGGCTATTGTGTCAAGGTTTTCAACCTGGTGTTGCCGGAAAATTCAGACAGCTGGAACTGCCTTTCCGAAGTGGAAGGGCAGGAACTGATGGCGCAGCTTTTTGTGGATGTCATTATCAAGAACACCAACAGCACCGGCAAGGGCGACCACTTCTGGGATTCCTGTGAGATGAACCTGCTGAAAGCCCTCGTCCTCTATGTGGACCAGAGCTATGCCAAAGAAAATCGGAATATCGGTGAGGTGTACCGGCTGCTGACGCTGAACGGGGAATCCGACTTGGATAGCCTGTTTGATGTTCTGCCACCCACCCATCCGGCCAAAGCGCCCTACAGCCTGTTCAAGCAGGCCAGCGACACGGTGCGCAGCGGCGTCATCATCGGCCTTGGCTCCCGGCTGCAGGTGTTCCAGTCGGAGCTTATCAAGAAGATCACCACCCGGGATGAGATTGACCTGGAACTGCCCGGTCAGGAGCGGTGCGTCTACTTCCTCGTTACCAGCGACCAGGACAGCACCTTTGATTTTCTGGCAAGCCTGTTCCTGTCCTTTTGCTTTATTAAGCTGGTGCGGTATGCAGACAAGAACTGCGAGGGCGGCAAGCTGCCGGTTCCCGTCCATATCCTGGGGGAAGAGCTCACTGCCTGCGGAACCATTCCGGACCTCTCCCGCCGTCTCAGTGTGATTCGATCCAGAAACATATCCATGAGCTGCGTCTTCCAAAACCTTGCGGGTCTCCAAAACAGATACCCGCTCAATCTCTGGCAGGAAATTTTGGGAAATTGCGACGCGCAGCTGTTTTTAGGCTGCACAGACAGCCTGACGGCGGAATTCATTTCCGAGCGCACCGGTCTGGCTTCTGTGTCAGTGTCCAGTAAATCCAAGCAGCTGGGCACCTGGCGCATTTCCAA
>CDZK01045482.1_pt1 | contig 17752 bp, 9 predicted proteins | sample 557401 | NCBI WGS metagenome assembly CDZK01 (sample SAMEA3182108, study PRJEB8094) | gut metagenome | biome: human; feature: gut; material: Stool; isolation source: human stools | place: Canada | collected 2013-04-25 | reverse complement strand
ATGATGCTTTCCATTGACATTATCCCTGTGGCGATGGACGAAGCAGTGAGCGATATTCGCAAGCGCATTATGTCCGTGGAATCGGATATTACCCGCTGGCAGCAGCGGCAGAATCAGAGCAACAATTTTACCGCCAATATTCCCTATGACTTGGAGCAGATGCGGAGCGAAACGAAGGAATTCATGGACGACCTCATGAGCCGCGACCAGCGCATGATGCTGGCTTTGGTGACGCTGACGCATTTGGCAGATAACCTCGAACAGCTTGACCAGGACACCGAAGCCCTGCAAGCCATCGGGCGGGCGCGGGGCTGTCAATTCAATATTCTGCGCTACCAGCAGGAGGACGCGCTGAATACGGTGCTGCCCCTCGGCCTCAAGCGCATTGACGCCACCCGTACCCTGACCACGGAATGTACCGCCGTTCTCATGCCGTTCAAGTCGCAGGAGATTCAGGACGCGGGCGGTATCTACTACGGCGTCAATGCCGTATCGCATAACCTCATCATCTGCAACCGCGGAAACCTTTTGAACGGCAACGGCTTTATTACCGGTGTGTCCGGCTCTGGCAAGTCGATGGCGGCCAAGCAGGAGGTCTCCGCGCTGGCGCTCTCCACCGACCATGATATTATCATCGTGGACCCGGAGCGTGAATATGGCGAGCTGGTACGGGCATTGGGCGGTGAGGTCATTACCATCTCTGCCTCTGATCCAAACGGCTGTCACATCAATGCGCTGGACTTGTCTGAGGGCTACGGCGACGGCAAGGAGCCGCTGGTGATGAAGTCCGAGTTTATTATGTCACTGTATGAACAACTCATGGGCGCGGATAAGATCGAGCCGCAGGAGAAGTCCATCATTGACCGCAGCGTGGGAAACATCTATCGGGAATATTTGAAAAGTTATCAGGGACAGCCGCCCACGCTGAAGGACCTCTATGACGACCTGATGAAGCAGGTCAACCCGGAGGCCCACCGCATTGCGCTGGCATTGGAGCTGTTCACAGTGGGCAGTCTGAATGTATTTTCCCACCAGACCAATATCAACACAAAAAGCCGTATCCTCTGCTTTGACATTCAGGACTTGGGTGAAAATCTGAAATCGGTGGGCCTGCTGGTGATGCTGGACGCCATTTACAACCGCGTTATCCAGAACCGCAGAGAGGGAAAATACACCCATGTCTACATCGACGAGATCTATCTGTTTTTCGCTAACGGGAGCGGCAGCGGACACAGTATTACCAATTACAGCAGCGAATTTCTCTACAAGTGCTGGAAGCGCTTCCGCAAATATGGCGCGACACTCACCGGCATTACACAGAATGTGGAGGAATGTCTGCTGTCCAATACGGCGCGGATGATGTTCGCAAACTCTGAGTTTCTGCTGATGCTCAATCAGGCCACCACCGACCGGGAGCAGCTTGCCCGTCTGCTGGGTGCATCGGATACGCAGATGAGCTATGTGGACAATGCCCCTGCTGGCCACGGGCTCATCAAGGTGGGCGGGGCCATCGTGCCTTTCGCCAATGAGCTGCCCAAAAATACGGAGCTGTACCGCCTAATGTCAACACGCCCCGGTGAGGAGTGACGCCATGCGGGACTTGAAGATCAAACCCGGCATGGACACGCCAAAGGCAAAGCTGAAGAATCCCGCGCCCAAGGACGCAGATTCCCTTCTGAAACAGCACATGGACGAGCGGCAGAAAGAGAAAGAGCCGGAAAGCCGCAACCCTGTACGATACGCCACCGACCGCGTGGAGAAAAATATGCGCCGTGGCGCGGCTGGGGCGGCGGATGCCTCGCGGCGTATGATAAAGCGCTATCAGGAGCAGAAACGGCAAAGTAGGAATAGTGCGTCGGAAAGCCGTACTGCGGCAGAAACGCTCGAAACTATGGATAGCGTGACGCCGACAGAAAGGGGCCTGTCCGATACGCTGCAATCACAAGCTGCACGAGATGAGGTCGGAAATCAGGCCATTTCTCCGCAAACTCGCGGAGGTACAAAAAGCGCAAATGCCGCCCCGCAGGAGCGTGGGCGGCAGAAAGCCATACAGGACGCAAAAGCCGCCTATCGGCGGAACCTTGCCGAGAAAAGAACAGCAGAGCGGCACATTGTACCTCCACCGTCCGACCGTGGAGGCACAATGACCACTCCGCAGAAAGGCAATTCGGGGGTGTCGGCCAAGGGCAGTCCTGCCCCCAAGAGCGGACAGGCCATGACCAAGGCCACGCGCGCCATGCGTGTTCGACCAACTGACCACGCAGCGCCGAACAATGCAATCATCACGCACCGCGCAAGGGCGGCGGCACAGAGAAAGGCACAGCGGGCGATGCTTCAGGATTCTGTAAAGAACGGTGGAAATGCCGCAAAGAAGCTGAGTGGAACAGCGGTGCAGGCGATAAAGGCCGTGGGCCGGGGTGTGGCATCTGCGGTCAGCTCGATCCTGTCGGCAGGCGGCGGTGCGGTGGTGCTGGTGCTGATACTGACGGTGATCCTTGTGGCGGCAATCGTGGCGTCTCCCTTCGGTATCCTCTTTTCCAACGAGAGCCGGGAGGCGGGCGTTGTGCCGCTCTCCGCTGCGGTGGCGCAGGTCAACTATGAGTTCAATGAGCGGCTGGAAGCCCTGCAAACAGCAGATGATTATGATTCCATTTCCGTGACCGGCCAGCCTGCCGATTGGATCGAGGTGCTGGCGGTGTTCGCGGTGAAGGTGGCAGGCAGTAACGATGCGGATGCCGCGGACGTGGCCACCATGGATGCCGACCGCATTGCCCGCCTGAAAGCGGTCTTTTGGGACATGACCGCAATCAAAACGGAGGTGGAAACGATCAACCACCCCGGCAGCGGTGATGATGGCTGGACGGAGCGAAACCTCTATATCACCATTACCGCAAAAACGGCAGAGGAGATGAAAACCGAGTATCATTTCAACCGCAACCAGATCGCAGCGCTGGACGAGCTGCTGGAGCAGCGGGGGCTTCTGCTGGAGCTGTTGGAGGATGTGTACTCCGTCAGCGGGGATACGGCGGCGCTTATCCGCAGTCTGCCGGAAGATCTATCGCCGGAGCGCGAAGCGGTGGTACGCACCGCCTGTTCTCTTGTCGGCAAGGTGAATTATTTTTGGGGAGGAAAATCCCTCGTGATTGGCTGGGACGCCCGATGGGGCGAGCTGCGGCAGGTCACTGCGGCAGGCAGCTCCACCACCGGAACTTACCGCCCCTACGGACTGGATTGCAGCGGTTTTGTGGATTGGGTGTTTTACAATCAGTCCGGCGGCAGCTATGTCATCGGCCATGGTGGAGGGGCTACTATGCAGCACTCATACTGTGTCGATATTTCGTGGGCGGACGCACAGCCCGGTGACTTGGTGTTCTACCCGGATAATTCCCATGTGGGCATCGTTGGCGGCAGGGACGCAAACGGAGAGCTGCTGATCATCCACTGCGCCAGCGGCTATAACAATGTGGTCGTTACTGGTCTGGAGGGCTTTACATCTATCAGTAGACCGAGGTACTACGCAGAGTAAAAAAGTTTTACCTTTTGTTCCCCCCTGACAGGGGTAACAAGTGATTCCTGGGATACCCCGGCAGGTCATCGTATCTACGATGCCTGCCGGGGTTCTTCCGTTTCCTGGGTTTGTAGGGGGTCCGGTGCTTCCATCGTTTCTTCCACATCCAGCTGGCCGCTGCCGACATAGCCAATGCCGTTGTAGTGGATCTCCACGGTCTGCGGCGCGTGCTTAGACCACTTTACCTCTTTCTCGTGAACCACGATCTTCTCAATAAACAGCCGCAGCAGTTCCGGCGTCAGCTCCGTGATATCCGTATACCGCTTCGCTTTGTCGAGGAAGCTGTCCGTTCCAATCGCCGTTTCCCGCAGGCGCTGGATCTCGTCCTCTTTCTGTGAGATGCCGACAGTGATGAGGTTCTGTTCTTCCGTGTAACTGTCGGACAGCATCTGGAACTGCTCTGTTGTAATGCGGCCCAGCACACTGTCCTCATACAGCTTTTTGAAAATCGCGTCCAGTTCAGCTTTCCGCTTCCGTATGGCTGCCAGTTTCTTCTCCTGCCTGCGGATCTCCCGCTGAAGCTCGGCGGATTGCTTGCTGCCAATGTAGGCGGCGAACTTTTCCGGATGTTCCCGCGCCGCACTCGTCACCCGGTGCAGGTCCTCCAGTACGATCTCATTCAGAACGTACTCCCGGATGTAGTGGCCTGTGCAGGCTTCTCCATCTTTCTTGTAGGTGCGGTAGGTAAAGTGATTGTACGCTTGCCTGCCCTCCTCTGTGTGATCGTGCGTTCGTGATGCGTGGCTCAAGCCGCAGTGTTTTCCTCGTCGGACTCATCCTCGAAAGCAGCAGCGGGCATGGCATTGAGCGACCGCGCCACGGAATTGCTGGCGGTGGAATCGTTCATTGCGAGTTCTTTGCCGATGCTTTCAAATCCTTCGGGGAACGCGCTGACCTCATCAATAGTGGTTGTCACGGAGTATGCTGCTCCGGTTTTCGAAACAACGTGCTTTCCGATGCCGCCGAGGAAACCGCCGACCGACGCGCCGGTTGCACCATTCTTGTCGACCGTCATATCCAATACCGTGCAGCCGGTGATGGTCACGCTGCCGTTACCATTGTAATCATTGGAAGAAGAATACTCGTTCTCGCCCTGGATCTGCGTATAGAGCGCATCCGCGTAGCCGATGAGTCCGCCGATCAGGAACTGCGTCCCGCCGCTGTCATTCTTATCGGTGACATTGACGGTCATGTTTTCCACGGTGCAGCCGGTCAAGGTCACGCTGCCCTTGGCATAGCCGATAAGGCCGCCGATGCACTCCGCAGGCAAGCGGTGGGCGGAGGTATAAGCATACGCTTCCTCACCCAGCAGGTTCAAGTTCATGGTCACATGTTTGACCGTCACGTTTTTCGCCGTGAACCCGTCGCCCACAAAACCCGCCAGAGCGCCGAAAGCCTGATAGTAGTTGCCGCCGGCAATGGGTTGGGCAGTGTAGTCGATTGTCATGCCGTCGATGGTCAGATTTTTCACCGTCACGTTATCTCCGTAACCGTAGATGCTGCCTTCGGCATATTTGTCAATCGTCTCGCCGCGTTTCACATGGTAGATCGTGTGATTGTTTCCATCGAATGTGATACCGCCGACAATGTCTCCATTGAACGTCATATTCACATTACAGAGATCCAAATCAACGCCCAGTGCGTAACTTGCAGCCTCATAGGAGTAATCCTGCACGACCTTAGTCAGAAAATCGTTGGCATTATAGAGCAGCTCTGTGCCATTGCTATCAGTTTCGGATTTCCATTGGACACCGACCTTGACGATGGCATCCTGCTCCTCGGCCATTTTCGTCAGCGATTCAGACTTAACCAGACTTTCGTAAGAACCATATTCGTTCTGCTCTTCCTTATAATAGCCGAAATATTCGGCGCCAGGGATACCGGTGGGCAGGGTAAAGACCTGATCGTATGCCACGCTCACATCAATATAGGGAATGCCGTGGTCGTTGGCGTTGCTATACACACCATTTTCCTCATCGTACGCAGCCGTGAGCAGCTTGCCGCCATTTTCAAGCAGCCAGTCTCTCAGCGGCACATTGCCGTCCCAGTCGAAGCGGAGGAAATAGGTCATGGTATCCCACTTGGCGTAGAGGGTGAGGTCACGGGCAGGCATAGTCATCCCGCTCCACGGAGTTGTGTATTCCACATCTTCATACCAACCGGCAAAGGTATAGCCGGTGCGCTTGGCATTCGACATGTCTACAGAAATTTCCGCGCCGTAGTAGGTGTCTCCGCCGGTAGGAGCGCTACCCTCGAGAATTACTCCGTCGCCCAGATTGAAACTCAGTGCGTACCGGTTACGGGTATAGTAGAGATTCACCTCATTCTGTGCGCTGTCGGCTTGGAGGGTGATAGAGGAGGGTGTATCGGATTTCGGTGTAAAGCCCTCGTAAGACTTTTGCACATCCACGATCTGACCGGTCACGCCGGAACCGGTCACAGTATCTTTCAGTACGTAATCCGTGCCGTCCACGTTTTGCAGATAGTAGTTTACAGTGTAGTTGACCTCGCCCGCGTTCCACTTGGCATACAGGGTGGTGTTCTCCGCAGGCATGGTAGTCGCGGTAAACTCATTTCCGCTTGTGCACGCTTCGTCTGTGTACCAGCCGCCAAAGGCGTAACCCGCTCGGCTCAGGTCGTTGGCACTCGGGTGAGTGACACCCGCGCCATAACGATCAGTGTGGAATTTGTTTTCTACGCTGTCCGTCCAGCTTGCACCACTGCCGTTGAGGTTATAGGTCAGCGTGTATTCATTGCGGGTGTAATACACCTTGACCACCGTGCTGCCGTCGCCCTTGACAGTCTGCTGGTCGAAGTTCTGAGCGGTGAATCCGGGGTAGGACTTACTTTCGGCGGCGGTAGACTGACCCGTAGCGCCGGTCTTGGATTCTTTGTCCGCAAGGGTATAGTCATCGTCCGTCACATTCTGCTGATAGTGCTCCACAGTATAGGAGATCCCGCCCTGCGCTGTCCACTTGGCATAGAGGGTGACATCATGGTCGGGCATGGTGGTCGCAGTAAACGCAGTCGTGCAGTTTGCATCCGTGTACCAACCATCAAAGGTGTAACCCGCTCTCGTCACATAGCTCTGCGTCAGGAGCTTGAGCGCAGCGCCCAGACGATAGGATTTAACACCGGGGGCCGAAACCCATGCTGCATCCGCGGCGTTCAAGTCATAGGTCAGACTGTACCGCTTGCGGGCGTAGCTGATGGAAACCGTTCCGCCGTCCTCCGCGCTGACGGTGTAGCTCACCGATTCAGGGATGTCATAGGTGTCGTTCTCCGCCTCCGTAAGGAACTCCGCCGGATTGATGGTAACTGTTTCGTCCGTTTCTCCGGTTCGGGTCTCGGTTGTTTGCGACCACTTGCCGTCTGCACCCTCCTTGCGGAGCACAAGGAAATAGTTGATGTCGTCCGGCTCCCACTTGGCATAGAGGGTAAGATCCTTGGCGGGCATGGTCGTTTCGGTAAACTCGTTTTGGTAGGTTTCGTCCGTGTACCAGCCGTCAAAGATATAACCAAGGCGGGTGGGGGCATCGTTCAGCTGGTCAAGTTGATCGCCATAGCGATAGGGCACAGTGCTTACCTGACCATCGTTTCTTAATATAAGCGTGTAGGGTGCGCGGCTGTAATAGTAATTCTGCCCGCCCGTTCCGTCCGGACGGATGTGGATGCCCGCATAGCCGGGGTGGTGGTAGCCGATTTTGTCCGGCACAAGGGCCTCATCCGGCACAAAGTAGTTGTAGGCGGTGCCATAATAAACCTTGCTCTCGGTCGGCGTTTCGGGATAGGTTCCGTCCTCGTTTTGCAAATAGAAATTGAGGGTGTACGGAATGTCGGTCTTGGGCTCAAACATTGCCACCGCTACCAATGCGCTCTCCGGCATGGTGGTGCCGGTATAGGGGTGTTCCTTATCGTAAGAGAAGATGTTGCTCTCGTTTTTCAGCAGATAATACGTCCAGCCCGTAAAGTCATAGCCGGTGCGGGCGGGCGTTTTCAGATTGAGCGCCTCGTCGAATTTCCGCTGCTCCCAACCGATGTAACCGCCGGTGCTGCTCAGCTCATGAATGGGATAACCGTCCCGCAGGCGGTCCCAATGGACCTTGACCTTGAGCTGCACCGGGGTGGTGGAAAAGCTCAGGTCTGAGCCTTTGTAGGTGAGCGTCATCACGCAGTCGATCTCTGGCTCGTCGCAGGTCTGCCAGTTATCAAGTGCCAGCTTTATGTGCTGCTGACTGTAATTGCCGCCGTAAACACCGGTGTGATAGGTACTAAAGCGGGGATCGTCAAAGCTGATGTCAAACTTGTTCCAATCATACGTCTCGGTGCGGTCTTTGCCTGTTGTGAGGTCAAATCCGGTCAGCGCTTGCACCGTTTGGGGCAAAACGACATCAAGGCCGCCGTTTTTCAGATAAACCGTCGGTATGTCTCCCTCGCCGTCCGCATCTTTCATCTCAAATGCCGTGATGGCGTGGGTGCTGCCCGCCGACCACAGAGGCGTTTCATCGGTGTATATCTCCGGCGTCCACGAAACCTTGCCCTTAAACGCGGAGAGGTTGGCGCTGATGTCCATGAATATGCCGACTTCCACATACAGCGCGCCCGAGGCATTGGAGGTTTTTGGTTTCCCTGCCTCATAGTGGAGCGCATACAGCACATACCCGTAGCCTTTTAAGTATGCGCCCAATTTGGCCACAATGCCCACCGTGGCCACCTTCCGCGATATGAGGCTGACGCTGGGCCATATTTCCACACCGGCTCGCAAACCCACCGCACCCATCGCGTACAGGCGCAGATTGTACTGCTCATTCACAAGATTGTAGGTGCGGGTGGTGGTCCTGTGCTTAAAGATGTAAACGCCGAACACATATCGCTTGGCATTGGTATAGTTGAAGTTCATACCCATGGCCATTCGGATGTTCAGCTCGACCACAAAGTCTACCGTAAGCTCAAACTTGATGATTTTTGCCACGGTCTTTTTCATGCTGAAAATCTGTTTGCGGTACAATTCCACCCAGTCGCTGTCCAACTCCAGCATACTGTTGTACAGTTCCTGCAAGCTGAGCTTGGAAGTATCAATTTCTTCGCGCTCGCCGCCGGTGTCCTTGCCCTCCAAAGCATCCAGTTTCTTTCCCAGTTTGTCCACCAAGTCCTTCACCTTCGTCACGGTGTCCTTTTCGCCCTGAGAAACAACGGTGGCGTCAAGATTGATGGCGGTGTAGGTATAAACATTCAGACCAGCCTCCAGATACACATCGCTGATCCAGTAGAAAATGAACTTGTGTTTCCAAACAAGCTTGCCGTGGGTGCTCAGATCCAGTTTCAGCTCCTGAATAAAGGTAGGTGTGACGGTGATGACAATGCTGCCGCCGTCTTTTTCGACCTCTTTCGTGACCTCCAGTTGCAATTCCAGGCGCACGCCGGACAGCGGGTTTCCGGACGCATCCGTAAAGTTTTGCAGTTCCTTTGTAATCCGAGCGCTTTTGACCTTCACACTGGTCTTGCCTCCACCGTTGGCTTTTGCTCTCGCCGGTGAGACAGCGCCGGAGCCTCTTGCATCATTCAAGGATAGGGTAGAAATGCCGAGAGCGCCCTCCTGGTCGATGTCAATGGAACGCAGGTCGATCTCATCACCTGCCGTCAGGCCGCTCAGATCCATCTCGTCTATCGCCACGGAAATGCGGTCCGCCACAGTCTGGGCAAAGCCGCTTTCTATGGCTTGCTGGGCAATCTGTTCCTCCAATTTTTGGGTGTCAACACCATCCAGCATTGTATCGCCGCTGATGGGGTCGGTGGTGTCCACATCCATGGAGGAGAGCACATCATCTTTAGTGGCATCGGTATAGGTGAGTTGATAATAGTCAGAACCGAGTTCATCCGTGGTATAGTCCACAGCCGTGATGCGGCCGTAGTCAGCGGACTCTGCGGTTGTATAGCTTTCGCCCGTATAGAACGCAAGGAAATCTCCCACATCAATGGTGGTGTTTTCGTCCAGATTTTCCACTCCCGATGCAGTGGTAAAGGTCAGTTCCTCCACGGGAACAAGGATGGTGTAGCCGTCGGAAGTGTTCGCTGTTTGATCCTCTTTACACTTTGCCTTCACCGGCAGCACATCGGGAACGAACAAAACATCCTCCACCGCGGCTGACTGATAAGAATAGGTATTGGTTGTCTTGTCGACCTTCGTGATTTTTACATAGGAAACATCGCCGGTGTTGGCATCGGTGGTTCCGACTGCCACACGCTTTTCAGGCTCAGTGCCCTCATAAATGGCCACGGTGTCGCCGACTGCCAAGTCGCCCTTATAAACAAAAGTACCTGTGCTGTCGGAGACGGCATCCATAGCCGCGCCGCTGCTGTCAAGGGCAGCGACCGGCATACTGAGTGCCTTGACCCGTCTGCCGTTCTGGGTAGCATTGCCGACGGCGGTTGCCGGGATGGATTTGACCTCTTCTCTGAGGTGCCAATTCAGCACCGGATCGCCCACTTTCACGGTGAAGTGGTATTCCCGCACGGAGGACGCTTCGCCGTTAAAGTACAGACTGTTATCCTCCAGTACCACCTTATAAGTGCCGCCCTCTGCCCATCCGTCTGTGGGTGGCGCAACGGTGTAGGTGCCATCGTTATTTTTCCTGACATCGCCGACAACAGTGATCGGATCACCGTTTGGGCCGCTCACTTCTTGCTCCGTGCCGATCAGCTTGATTTTGTTCGTCAAATCGGTCTCGGAAGAATTGCTTTTGATGATGATCTTAAAGTCCGGCCCTACGTCCGTCGCTCCGGCGTAAGTCGGTGTTTCCACGCCCTCGATTGTATCGTAGTCCACCATCTTTGCGTAAAGGGACAGATTTTCGCTGAGCGGATCACCGTCGGCAACAGCCTTGTTATAGTTTTTATCATAGTACCAGCCGACGAAGGCTTTCTTCGCTGCCGAAGGCGTGGGAAGATTGGCGATGGAAAGCACAGAGGTCGTCTGTGTAAAGGTGGAAGTCGTTCCATCGGGCAGATACAGCGTGATGGTATGCGTTGTGCTGCCGGAGCCGCTTCCACCAGAGCTGCCACCAGAACTGCCGCCAGAGGAACTGCTGCCGGAGGAATTGCTGCCGCTATTCGGCTTGCTCTGATCTTCCTTCTGTGGTGTCTCACCCGATTTACGCCCCACGATGCCGGGTGCTGAATACCAAATCTCCACCGCCTCGTCCGCGCGCATACACAGCGTCGCCATCTGGGCGCGGGTAGCATTGCCTCCAGGGGCAAAGCGTGTGCCGTCACCGTTCAAAAGTCCCTGTTTCCAGAGTTTCAGCACAGCATCCTGTGCGTAGGCGGGGGTACGCTCCAGATCCGCAGGCGTAGTGGTGACATTTGCGCCGGTCGCATAGTCCACTTGGAACGCTTCAAAATACCGCACGAAGAATGCTGCCATCTGTGCCCGGTTGATAAACGCATCGGGAGAGAATTTTCCGTCACCTGTGCCTACTGTGATGCCGTACCTCGCCGCCCACTGCACATAGGGGGCGTAGTACATCGTCTGCGGCACATCAGAAAACGGCGTCTCTCCACTGTAGTCATCTGGATTTACACCAGCCATACGCCCAAGCACCGTGACAAACATCCCCCGGGTCATGGTGCCGCTGGGACTAAATGTGGCAGTTGAGGTGCCGTTGAATATACCGTGGGAATAGACGTATTCCACAGCCTTGGCACACCAGTCCGAGGACTTTACATCCTGAAACGGCATTGTCTGGCTGGGCTGCTCCGCCTTGCCGCCGTTGCCTGCGGCAAGTACCTCCATGGGCAGCATCGTTACCAGCATGATGATACTCAGCAGTCCGGCCACAAACCGGTTCCATTTTCTCCTCATCCAATACCCCTCCTCATTTTTTAATTGGATGCGCGGAAAGTACGGCAACCCTCTCAGGCGCACGCCTGAGAGGGTTTTGCACGCAAGCCCCTCCACAGCATGATGTTGCACTTTTATTTTACCATTCCCATACCGTGCCGTGTTGTGTTGTTTAGGGGGAAATCCGTGTCGTTTAGGAAAAAGATCCCTTTGCCGCTTGTGCAGAGGAACGCACTTTGCTACAATGGCAAACAGGAAAGGAGGCGGTATCATGGAGCCTCAGCACAGAAAGATCTGGCCCGCAGCCACTCTGTTGATCCTTGCTGCCGCTGCAGCGGTCTTCTGCCTGTTCCGCCTGTCTCAGCCGGACAGGATGCAGACATCGCTTCTTTTGAACTGCACACAGACGAACCGGAACGGTTGGACCTTTGAGACAGAAAGCGGTCCGGTAGAACCTGTATTTGGCTTCGGCGGCTATCTGGATGGGATTCCGGTGGACGGAGACATCCCGGTGGCGGCGGAGCGGGTCATGGAAGATCCCGGTCAGCGGGATCTGCTGCAATTTTTTGGCTTTGGCGCGGGGATACAGGTGTTTCTGGATGGTGAATTGCTCTACACTGACTTTCCGAACGAAGAAAACCGTGCGGATGCCTTTTTGGAAAATGTGGATTTCAGCAGCATTTCCCATGACGGCCTGTGCATCCCGCTTCATATAGACTGCGCTGGGAAGACGCTGCGTATCGTCACCTACGGCGCAGCCCTCAACGGTTTACTTTACCCTGCTTTCCCATCTCTGGCCAGTCGCTTTTCCGATTCTGTGACCGCTGTTTCCAGCATTGTCTGGCCCATGGCAGCCATCACAGCACAGGTCATACTGGCGCTTTTCCTGCTGCTGGTTTTCCTTTTCAGCGCCCAGACGGGGCCGTATCTGTGGAAACTGCTGCCGCTGAGCGGCTATTTTCTGCTGACGGCGGTGCCTGTGGCGTGCGGCTCATTCTTCGCGCTTTCTGCCGGATTGGATACAACGGGCAGCCTGACGGCCTGGCTCTGTCTCATTTATATTGACCTGCTGTTCTGCTTTCTGGCCATTTCCCTGCATGGTTGGAAGCGCCGGATATTGTTGATCGGAGCGGCGGCGCACATTTTGTGCTCGGCCCTGCGGTGCTTTACGTCGGTCACACTGTTTTACGGCAGGCTGATGGACTGGCTTGGCTTTGGCCTGTTCCTGCTGGCGGTTCTTTTGATGCTGCTCTCTCATGAACGGATGCTCCGCCGGACAAGCCTTTGCCTCTCCTGCGCCGCAGGCGCGCTGTTTGCCGCATGGTGCGTCAGCCGGTTCGTGGGCGTGGAATATCTCTATCCACTGAGCAATCCCATCACCTCCCTGCTCTACGGCAATCCGAAAGCGCTGTATACCCTACTGTGCGCTGTGACCGGTCTGCTCTGTGCAGTGCAGGTGGTGGCGGAGTTCATCCGCACCGCCTTCTCCCGCCAGCGGCAGATGATAGCCCTGCAAAGCCGCAGCCAACAGGCACAGGAGCAATACAAGCAAGCCCAAGAATCCCTTCGGAATGTATCGGCCTTCCGCCACGAGTGGAAAAACCACATCTCCGTGCTGTCGCTCTTGCAGCGCAAGGGGGATACCGAAGGTTTGACGGAATATCTTGCGCAGTTGGATGACCAGTTGGAGCAGCTTTCACCCCTCCATTATACGGCGAACTTCATTGTCAACACCGTTTTGCAGCGCTATGTAGCCAAGGCGAAAGAGATTGGCGCTGCCTTCCATGCAACGGCTCCGTTGCCTGCCGAGCTGTCTATTGATGAGGATGACTTGTGCAGCTTTCTCTTCAACCTGCTGGACAATGCCGCGGAGGGCGCAGCCAGAACACCATCGGGCAAGCCGCGGGAAATTCGTTGTTCCTTGCAAATTCGCCAAGGCTACCTTGCCATCCGCTGCGAGAACACATTCAGTGGTGTGGTTGCCCTCGACGAGGAGAACAATTTGCTGACCACAAAGACTGCATCTGCCGACCACGGCTACGGACTAATTCAAATGCGCAGGATTGCTGCCAAATACGGCAGCACCCTTTCCGTCAGCTACAATGCGGAGCGTTTCACAGTCATGACCGCCCTCAAGCTGCCTTAAAACAAAAAAACGGACGCATGGGGAGACTTCCCATACGTCCGTTTTTTCATCGCTCATTCAGATATCGCACAAACTGTTCCCTGAATCGTTCGGCATACTTCCGCCCGATGGGCAGTTTCAAATGTTCAAGGGAAACAGTGCGGCTGCTGACTTCCCGCACACACGCCAGATTCACAAGAAAGCTGTTGTGGCAGCGGCAGAACTGCTCTGCCGGTAGATTTCCCTCGATTTCGGTCAGGCTCAGAGGGTAAAACTGCTCCCCGCTTTCCATATGAAACAGGCTCCCGTGGTCGCGGCTCTCCACATAGCGAATGTCTTCCAGCGGCAGCACCGCCATGCGCCCGCCCACCTTAATGGAAAAGGTTTTCGGTCGGTGATGGAGCCGCAGGTCGGTTTCAATGGCTCGTTTCAGTTCCGCTTTCGATACCGGCTTGAACAGATACTGAATCGGTCGGACCTCGTAGCCGTCTTTCAGATACTCCGAACTACCTGTGAGGAACAGAATACTGGTACGGTCATCTGTCATGCGCAGCTTTTTCGCAAGCTCCATGCCGCTCTCGCCGTCCATGAGAATGTCCAGGCAAAGCAGGTCAAACCGGTCGCCGGTCAGCAGCTGCGTTTCCAGTTCCTCTGCCGAGGAAAATGCAGCGATATGATGTTCGATTTCCAGGTCGGTGAGGACTTCGCCGCACAGTGCCGCCGCTTCCTCCCTCGTATCCTTTTGATCTTCGCAGACCGCCACTGTATACATCGCTCATCACCTCCCGGAGATCAGATAGATTTTAGCACAGATTTTATTTTTTTACAACAAAGCCGTTTGTTCGGACATTTCAAGCATCGACGGATCAGCGCGCAAGCGACATGGAGTAACGGCGACTGATTCAGTTAAGGAAATGATTGTCCTGGTCATGTTATGCCGCTAAGAAAACTATCTGGATGTGTAATGACTGAACACCGCTTTGTGTTGCTCAAAGTACCATATTTTCTTTTTCCATCGGCTCATTATGCCGTTGGAAAATTTTTTTGAAAATTTTTGCCGAAACTTTGCCAAAACCGCGCCTTCCATTCGGGATAGAAGCGAAAGGGGAAGAAAGCCGACCTCTCGGTGCATGAGAGGAGGTGAACGACTCTTGGAGCTGACACCATCCCAAAAGAAAACCGTTAGACATCAGTTCGACAGCTTTTGCAGGAAGGTTCTGCGCGAAGAAGCCCGCGATTATGAGCGTCATATTGCGTGGCGTTCCAACCATGAGGTATCCCTTTCGGAGCTGTCAGAGGAGCAGGAGCGCCAAATGTATGTGCTGGACGAGTATCCGTCCGAGCAAACGCATTTTCATGTGCAGGGCTATGATGTGGCAATCGAAAACGAAGATCTCGCCAACGCCCTGACGGTGCTGCCGGATGATAAGCGTGACATTGTTCTGCTTGCGTATTTCCTTGATATGACCGATCAGGAAATTGCGGACAAGCTGGACATGGTACGCCGCACCGTGCAATACAAGCGCGCTCAGTCCCTCAAGGAATTGAAAAAAGAAATGGAGGTTACGGAAGATGGCGCGCAATCTGAGTAATACCGCTGCATCTCTGCTGCCTTACTCGACCATCGAAGCGGCAGCGTCCGGCAATGTGGACGCGATCAATGCTGTGCTGAAGCACTATGAGCGTTATATTGCGGCTCTGGCAACCAGAACCCTGTATGACGAAAACGGTGTTCCGCACCTTTGCCTCGATGAAGAAAAGGTATGCAGGATGCGAACCAAGCTGATTACCAAGATTCTTGACTTCAAGGTAAACAAAACAGCCTAAAACTCATAGCAGCCCGTGCAGGAGCGTGTCCCCCTTTCCACGCTTCTGCAACGGGCCATTCGTGCATCCGCGAGGAAAGGTTCTTATCACCCGATAGGAGCCTTTCCTGGCTGATCCACAGCCAAATATCACACGCGCCTGAAAGCGCGGATCTGCTGTACCTTGAAAATTTCATAGGCAACCGGATAACGAACCTAAACGGAGCAAAGCCCAGCAAATGGCGCGCCATGATCCGCACGGAAAGGAGGATTTGGGCGAGCGATTCAGCCAGTTTGCATCTGTGTGTGGCATCACAGATGGCCATGACCTCCGTTCAGCTAACGATACTCCCGCGTTGAACGCCCTCAAAGCATTGCGCGGCGCACCCATCAGCATGGGCCGGGGTGAGATTCCCGTGGGCGGCTGCCAGCCGCCGTCCGTTCTTGCCGTCATTTATAGCGTGATAATAACAACCTATAACTTTTACTATTTTGGGAGGTATCCCCATGACAGATAAAATCGGCTTAACGATAGAAGAAGCCGCCGACTATACAGGCATTGGCAGAAACACCATGCGGAAGCTCGTGGAATGGGAGAAGATTCCCGTACTGCGGATCGGGCGCAGATACATCATCCGCATAGACGTTATTCATAAGTTCATGGAAGCCAACCAGGGTGCAGATCTTCTGGTGCGGGAACAGGTCCGTGCGGTCAGATGAAGGACAGGACAGTGCGGAGCTTTTTATTTGCCGGTTTGTGTGCGGTCTGCTATAATAGCAGACAACACATCATAACAGCTCCGTTTGCCGCTATGAGAGGAGAAGCACTATGGCAAAAGGTTCTGTAAGAAAAAAGGGAAAGAAGTGGTACTATCGGTTCTATGTAGAGGATGCCAGCGGCAACAGCGTCCAGAGGGAGTTTCCCGGTTCTGAGAGCAAGAGCGAAACGGAGGCCATGCTCCGCAAGGCCATGTCGGATTATGAGGAAAAGCAATTCGTAGCAAAATCTGAAAATCTGACCCTTGCAGGGCTGCTGGACAAGTGGATTGAGGAGGAACTGAAGCCCGGTTCTCTGAGCAACGGCACGGTGGCCGCCTACATCGACACAGCCAGACGCATCAAGAAGCACCCCATCGCCGACCGTAAACTGAAGAAGATCACACCGGATCATCTGCAAAGCTATCTGGACCTGTTGAGCCTTGGTGGTGAATGGCCGGACGGCACGGTGAGGAAAGCGCTGAGCAGCGGCTCCATGCGGCAATACTCCGCTGTGCTGCAAGGTGCGTTCCGCTTCGCGGTGTTCCCGAAGCAGTATCTCTCCTTCAACCCCATGCAGTACATCGTGTACCGCAAGAGGACGGAGGATTACGACCTGTTTTCGGAGGACGGTGCGGAGGAGGATGTTCCCATTATCCCGACGATCTCCTACGAACAGTTTCTTGAACTGAAAGAGATGCTGTCCAAAAAGAAAAATCCCGCCCTTCTGCCCATCCAGATCGCATACTACACCGGACTTCGCATTGGCGAGGCTTGCAGCCTGACCTGGCAGGACATTGATTTGAAGAAGCAGCGGCTGACGGTGAGACGCAGCATCCGCTATAATTCGGTGCGGCACAGGACGGAGATTGGCACCACGAAGCGCAAAAAGATCCGCTCAGTGGATTTCTGCAACACACTGGCGGATATCTTGAAAGAGGCAAAGAAGACGCAGATGCTTGACCGCCTTGCCTGCGGGCCGCTATACAGCCAGAATTACTACTTGAGCATTGAGGAAAAGAACCGCACCTACTATGAGGTCTACAGCCTGCCGGTTTCAGAGCATCCTCCAGAGGGCTATCAGGCGATCAGCCTTGTCTGTGTGCGGCAGGATGGCAGGTATGAGTCTCCGGCAACGGTTTCCAATATGTGCCAGACAGCGAAGAAAAGAGTGGACGGTATGGAGAGCTTTCATTTCCACCAGCTTCGTCACACCTTCACCAGCAATCTGCTGTCCTACGGCGCAGCGCCGAAGGACGTGCAGGAGCTTCTTGGCCATTCAGATGTGACGACCACAATGAATATTTACGCACACGCCAGTAAGGAAGCCAAGCGAGACGCCGCGAAACTGCTGGACAAGGTGCAATAAGACTTTCCCTTGTTCTTTCCTGACAAGGGAAAAAACAAGGGAAATCGAGAGTAGAGAAACATCCAGACGCCTTGAAAAGCAAGCAATTTCAGCACTTTTGAGAAAAATGATTTACAAATTCCGATTTGTTGCTCACTTTTCGTATTCAAATTATACCATAAAACTTGTGAACATTTCTACCGCAACTTTGGACTATATGAGAAAAGTCCGAACAGTTTTCTGCCCGGACTTTCTCGCTCAATCATAAATCAATTCCGCTTTCACAATCTCCTCTGCCTGTGTCTTGCAA
>CDZK01012340.1_pt1 | contig 17867 bp, 16 predicted proteins | sample 557401 | NCBI WGS metagenome assembly CDZK01 (sample SAMEA3182108, study PRJEB8094) | gut metagenome | biome: human; feature: gut; material: Stool; isolation source: human stools | place: Canada | collected 2013-04-25 | reverse complement strand
GTCCCCGCCGACGACCTGACCGACCCCGCCCCCGCCACCACCTTCGCCCATTTGGACGCCACCACCGTCCTCAGCCGCAAGATCGTGGAGCAGGGCATCTACCCCGCCGTGGACCCGCTGGAGTCCACCTCCCGCATCCTGGAGCCCGACGTGGTGGGAGAGCGGCACTACCAGATCGCCCGGGGCGTGCAGGAGCTGCTCCAGCGCTACCGGGAGCTGCAGGACATCATCGCCATCCTGGGCATGGAGGAGCTGAGCGAGGACGACCGCCGGGCCGTGGAGCGGGCCCGCCGGGTGCAGCAGTTCTTCTCCCAGCCCTTCTCCGTGGCTGAGCAGTTCACCGGCCTGGAGGGCCGCTACGTGAAGCTGGGGGACACCCTCCGCTCCTTCGAGACCATCCTGGGCGGGGAGTTGGACAAATACCCCGAGGCCGCCTTCAGCAATGTGGGCAACGTGGACGAGGTCATTGAAAAGGCAAAGAAAATGGGGGCGGTATAAGTGGCGGAGCCCGCGACATTCTATCTGGAGATCATCACCCCGGAGCGGCAGTTCTACATCGGCCCGGCGGAGGCGCTGATCCTCCCCATCGTGGACGGGGAGATGGGCGTCTACCCCAGCCACGAGCCGGCGGTCACCGCCATCGAGCCCGGGGAGCTGCGGTTCAAGGTCAACGGCCAATGGGAGCCCGCCGCCGTGGGCGCCGGCTTCGCGGAGATCAAGCCGGACTACGTGGTGCTGCTGGTGGCCTTCGCCGAGCACCCGGAGGAAATCGACTACAAGCGGGCCGAGGCCGCCAAGGAGCGGGCGGAGGAGCGGCTGCGCCAGAAGGAGAGCATCCGGGAGTACTATCACTCCAAGGCCGCGCTGGCCCGGGCCATGGCCCGTCTCAAGACCCGCCGCTGAGCGGCCGGATCTCCCCTGGCAAGGGGGGATCTGCGCCGCCTCTCCCGGGCAAGGGGGGTCCCGTCGGATTTTCCGGCGGGACCCCCTTTTTTCCGCCGCTTCCCAGCCGGAAGCGCATTTTTATTTGACGGATTTCCGCTCTCCGTGATACACTTTTCTCAGTTTTTCCGCAAAACGCGGCTGTGTGTGAAAAGGGGGAACCATATGCTGTCTGATATTCTGATTGCCGTGGCCGACTTCCTCTGGGGCACGCCCATGACGGTGGTGCTGGTGGGAACCGGTCTGTACCTGAGCATCCGCTTCCGGTTCTACTACAACTTCCGAAAGATCGGCTTCAACTGGAAGAACACCTACGGCCGGATGTTCCAGAAGAGCGAGGGAGCCGGCACCATCTCCGGCTTTGCCGCCGCCTGCACCGCCATGGCCAACACCATCGGCGTGGGCAACATCGGCGGCGTAGCCACCGCCGTGGTGTCCGGAGGCCCCGGCGCCCTGTTCTGGATGTGGGTGTCCAGCCTGCTGGGCATGTCCACCAAGGCCTGCGAGATCATCCTGGGCCAGCGGTACCGGGTGAAGTACAGCGAGTCCATGGACGAGTACATGTGCGACCGGTCCTTCGTCATGAAAAACGCCCTGGGGTGGAAGAAGGGGGCTGTGGTGCTGTCGGTGGCCTGCTTTGTCCTGGGGCCCTGGACCTGCTGCGTCCAGACGGAGTCCGTCACCGGCGCCCTGGAGCAGAGCTTCGGCATCGACCCCATGGTCTCCGCCATCGTGCTGGGCGTCACCTGCTTCGTCACCATCGCCGGGGGCCTCAAGCGGATCTCCGCCATCATGGAGCGGGTGGTCCCCTTCATGGCGGTGTGCTACATCCTGGGCGGCATCGGCATCCTGATCCTCAACTGGTCCATCGTGCCGGAGGCGGTCGCCCTGATCTTCAAGAGCGCCTTCACCCCTATGGCCGGGGTGGGCGGCTTCGCCGGCGCCACCGCCCGGGACGCCATCCGCTACGGCATCGCCCGGGGCCTGTACTCCAACGACGCCGGCACCGGCTACGGCATCATCGCCCACGCCTCCGCCAAGACGGACCACCCGGTGCGCCAGTCCTCCTGGGGCTGGGGCGAGGTGTTCACCACCCTGATCGTCTGCACGGTGACGGGCCTCTCCATCATCATGACCAACGTGTACATCGACTTTCCTGAGGTGGACAGCGCGGCCCTCACCACCGTGGCCTTTGAGGTGGCCTACGGCCCTGTGGGCGGCTTCTTCCTGGCGGCCGCCATCACCATCTTCGCCTGGACCACCATCATCGGCATGTACTACAGCTGCGCCAAGTCCGTCAACTACGCCTTCGGCGACACCCTGGCCAACCGCCGGGCCACCCCCATCTACATGGTCTACTACATGATCCCCTGCGTGTTCTTCTACAACATCCAGGCAGACGCCCTGTGGGCCATGACGGACCTGCTGTCTGCCGCCTACGTGGTCATCACGCTGCTGTTCATCTTCACCCAGCAGAAGGAGATCTTCCGGCTGTTCCGGGACTTCTGGGACCGGTACATCCCCGCCAGGGAGCGGGGGGAGAACCCGCCGCCGGTGACCTTCGGCACCATTGACGAAAAAGCGGAAAAGGAGAGTATCTGATATGACGCGCACGACGTTGCGGGAGACTTTGGAAAAGACCGGCATTCTGGTCATCGACGGCTCCATGTCCACGGCGCTGGAGCAGCTGGGCTGCGACCTGAATGACAGCCTCTGGACCGCCAAGGCCCTGGACCGGCAGCCGGAGTTGGTGGAGCGGGTCCACGAGAACTACTTCGCCGCCGGCGCCGACTGCGGCATCACCTGCAGCTACCAGGCCACCATCCCCGGCCTGATGGCCAAGGGCCACACCCTGGCGGAGGCGGAGTCCCTCATCACCCGGTCCGTGGAGCTGCTTCTGGAGGCCCGGGAGCGATGGTGGCAGCGGGAGGGCCGGGCGGCCGGCCGGGCCTGGCCGCTGTGCCTGGGGGCCGTTGGGCCCTACGGGGCGTATCTGGCGGACGGGTCGGAATACCGGGGCAACTACGGGGTCAGCGATGACGTCCTCCGGGACTTCCACCACCGGCGGATGGAGCTGTTGTGGAACGCCGGCGCGGACCTGCTGCTGATGGAGACCCAGCCCTCCCTCCGCGAGGCGCGGATCGAGCTGTCCATCGCGGAGGAGCTGGGGGCGGAGTCCTGGGTCAGCTTCTCCTGCCGGGACGGCAGCCGCATCCACGAGGGGGATCTGCTCCGGGGCTGTGCCGCGGAGCTGGAAAAGGCGTATCCCCACCTGCGGATGATCGGCGTCAACTGCACGCCGCCCCAGTTTGTGGAGCATCTGATCGGGGAGCTGAAGGCGGGCACCTCCCTGCCCATCGCCGTGTACCCCAACAGCGGGGAGACGTATGACCCCGCCACCAAGACCTGGCACGGCAGCCGGGACGGCCTGGCCTTCGGCGACTACGCCCGCCGGTGGATGCGGGCAGGGGCCAGCGCCGTGGGGGGCTGCTGCCGCACGGTGGACAGCCATATCCGGGAGGTAGTCAAGGCCCGGGAGCTGTTCCGGAAGCTGGGCTGAGGGAAAGCCCCCACTCCGCAGAATCAGACAAAAAGGCCCGGGCGCGGTTTTCCGCGCCCGGGCCTCGTTTCTTTTTCCGCCTGTTGACAGCCGCCCCTCAGAACACCCGGGTGAGCAGCAGCAGGACCGCCAGGCCGCCGAAGTTCACCGCGGAGAACCACAGCAGGAACCGGCCCGGCTGGGCGCCGGGGCTCCGCAGATAGAACTTCAGGGAGATCAGGCTGGCCAGAGAGGCGATGGGGGTGCCCAGACCCCCCAGGTCCACCCCCAGCAGCAGGCCCCGCCAGTCCTCGGTAAAGCCCGCCAGCAGCAGGGAGGCAGGGACGTTGCTGATGATCTGGCTGGCCAGGGCGGAGGTCAGCAGGGCACTGCGGTCCATCCAGCCCGCCAGCAGCTGCCGCAGAGCCGGGATCTGGCCGATATTCCCGGCGAAGATGAAGAAGAACACAAAGGTCAGCAGCAGGCTGTAGTCCACCTTCTTCAGAAGCCCCGGCTCCAGCACCAGCAGCGCCGTCACCACGACGGCGGTCACCACGCCGTAGTGGACCACGTGGAACACCGCCAGCAGACACAGGACAAACAGTCCCGCCAGCACCGCCAGCAGCTTCGGCCTCCGGATGGAGGCCGGCTGGGGAAACCGGACGCAGACCGACTGACTGGTGCCCACCAGGGACCCGGCGGACAGGGCCAGCAGGCTCACCACCGTAAAGGGCAGCAGCGTGGCGAAGAAGTCCCCGGCGGACAGGTGGAAGCGGCCGCACAGATACAGGTTCTGGGGATTGCCCACCGGGGTGGCCATGCTGCCCAGGTTGGCCGCCGCCGTCTGGAGGATCACCGTGGGCAAAATCCGCCGCCGCTCGCCAGCCAGCTCCAGGATCTGGAGGGTGAAGGGCACGAAGGTGATCAGCGCCACGTCGTTGGTGATGAGCATGGAGGAAAAAAAGGGCAGCAACACCAGCAGCAGCTGCAGCAGGCGGACATTTTTCTCCCCCGCCAGCAGCCGCTGGGACAGCACCAGAAACACCCCGCAGCGCTGCAGCCCCGCCACCACCGCCATCAGGCACAGCAGCAGGCACAGCACCCGCAGGTCGATATACCCCAGATACGCCGCCGAAGGGGGGACCGCGATGGCGGACACCGCGGCGCACACCGCCGCTGTCAGTAAAACAACTTCTCCCCGGCACCAGGCCAGGAATTTTTTCACACACATGGATCGTCGCCTCAATTAAACACACAGATCGCCCCGGCACAGCCGCCGGGGCCTAATTGTTCAGTATAGCAGACTTCCAGGCCCTTGTCATCCACGAATTTCCAGCTTCTGCCCAGGCTGTCCGGTTCTCCCGGCCGGAGGAACCGGGCGCTCTCCCGGGCCGGAGGACGGCACGCCCGCAAAATTTTTTCCGGCCCTGGGACTTTTCCGCGCCGGCGGGAGTATTATCAGTGAAAAGCTTTTCAGAGAAATCCACAGGGGAGACGGGCAGCTATGCAGAGTGAACAGGAATTCAATCTGGCGGTGGAGCAGTATCTGAACATGGTCTACCGCATCGCGCTGAACTGGTTCGGCAGCGTCCACGACGCGGAGGACGCGGCCCAGGAGGTCATGCTCCGCCTGTGGAAGAACACGTCCGGCTTCGAGGGGGATGCCCATCTGCGCCACTGGCTGGTGCGGGTGACCATCAATGTGTGCAAGGACCTGTCCCGGGCGCCCTGGCGGCTGCACAGCGTCCCGCTGGCACAGGCCCCGCCCCAGCCCTGTGCCGACGAACCGGAGGCCCAGGCGGTGGTGGAGGAGATCCTGCGGCTGCCCAAGAAGTACCGGGTCCCCCTGTACCTGTATCACTACGAGGGGTACTCCGTCAGGGAGATCAGCGCGCTGCTGAAGGCGAACCCGTCCACCATCCGCACGCGGCTGTCCAGGGCGAGAGAACTGCTGAAACATCAGCTGGAGGAGGGGTGACGGATGCGGACAACTTATCAGCGGGCCTTTGACCATGTCACCGCTTCCGACCATCTGAAGAAGGAGGTGCTTGAGATGACAAAACAGGAACAAGACATTCTGCGCCGGCGGATCCCCAGGGCCGTCCTGATTGCGGCGGTCCTCATTCTGGTGCTGGCGGGGACGGCGGTGGCGGTGAGCGTCCCCGGCATCCAGGACTGGTTCCGGCAGTACTGGCAGGAGACCGCCGGGGACACCGCCATGCCGGCGGAACAGGAGGAGGCCATCGGCCAGATGACCCAGTCCGTGGGGACCTCCGCCGGGACGAAGGCGCCGGAGACGGAGCCGGCCACGGCAAATGCCGGACCCGCGGAAGAGGCGGAAAAGCCGGGCGAATCTGAGAAAACAGCCCCGGATCACACAGATGTCCCAGAGGCCATACCAGGCGGAGATCCATCCCAAACAACGGTCACTTTGGAGTCTGTCACCGTTGGGGAAAAGCATTTGTGGCTGCTGCTGCACGTCAGCGGGAATTTCGAACCGGGAAAGACCTATACGTTTGCACGCGCGGAGCTCATCGGAGCGCCGGAAAAGGTGTACTCTGATCTCGGGATCAAGGTCGGAAAGGGGCTCACCCAAGGGGCAGACAGCTGTAAGATTTTAGAGGATGGAAGCCTGCAAATCATGGTACAATACCAGAGCCCGGATCCAAATACCGACCTGACGGCGGGGAGAGCGCTCTGCCTGCATTTGGAAACCCTTTTGATGGAGCGAGAACCGCTGCTGGAAGGTCAGTGGGAGATTCCCTTTACGCTGGAGCAAGGGACGCTGACGTCCTCAATCAAGCTGGAGAATATCCTGCTCCCCGTCTCTGGGCTGGAAGGCGCAAGTGATGTAACCTTCCAGGAAATGCGCGTGTTCTCCACGGGGATGGAGCTGATCTGCGATGCGGAATATGCCGGATTTACACTTTGGACAGATGTGGCATTGATTCTGGCAGACGGAAGCGAGATCCCCAACAGCGCGGCCCACGCATCCTGGGAAGGGGAGGCGGAGAAGAGCCGCTGGGTCGCCGATTACACCTGGAAGGTTCCGGTGGCCCTGGAGCAGGCGGCGGCCGTCCGCATCGGCGGGCAGGTGATCCCGCTGTCTTAGCACTCCCCGGTGAAAGGCCGGCCCCCGGGTGCCGTAAGCGGATCCTGCCCCTGCGGAACATCCGCAGGGGCAGGATCCGCTGCTTGATTTGACCGCTGTCATCCGCTACAATAGAGGCATATCATCTGGGAGGAGCGGAATGCCATGATACAGCTGCAGCGGGGACAGAAGATCTCCATACAAACCGTCTGCCGGACCTGGTCCCTGGAGGTGGTGCTCCGCCACCAGGGGCCGCTGGCGGTGGACGTGTCCTGCTTCGGCCTGGACAGCGCCGGCCGCCTCTCCGACGAGCGGTATTTCATCTTCTACAACCAGCGGCGCTCCCCGGAGGGGGCCATCACCCTGGAGGCAGGGTATGCCGGCGGCGAGACCCGGTTCCGGGTGGATCTGGCCGCCCTGCCGGAGCACATTCAGCGGCTCTCCTTCACCGCCGCCATGGACGGCGGCAGCTCCCTGCGGGAGCTGAACCAGGGCAGCATCAGCCTGTGGAGCGGGGGCGCGGAGGCCGCCCGCTACACCTACGTTGGGACCGAGTTCTCCGGTGAGCGGGCCATCGTGGCCGGGGAGCTCTACCGGAAGAACGGGGACTGGAAGTTCAGCCCCGTGGGCCGGGGGTTCAACGGCGGGCTCCGGGCCCTGGTGGAGAGCTTCGGCGGCGTGGTGGCGGATCCGGCGCCCCCGCCTCCCAGGCGCCCCGCCGGGCCCCAGCCACAGCGGGCCGGCGCCGCCCAGGGCCCGGCCCCCTCGGTGGCTGACATCCTCCGCTCCCTCCCGCCCCATGTGTGCGGCCGGATGGAGCATCTGGCCAGCCGCTGCCAGGGGGAGTTGGACTTCCTGGCGCCGCTGTACAAGGCCTCCTTTGCCGCCCTGGCCCAGGAGCCCCGGGCGGCGGAGCGGGAGCTCCAGACCGTGCTGTGCGCCGACGCCTCCGGCTCCATGTTCCAGCTGTATCAGGGCGGCCGGGTCCAGCAGATGTTCGACAAGTTCTTCGCCCTGGCCTCCACCCTGTCAGACAGCGCCTCCATGGACTGCTGGGCCTTTGCAGCGAAAAGCCGCCAGCTGGAGCCGGTGACCCTGGACAACATCCGGGACTACACCTTCTCCCAGGCCGGCGGGTACGAGCGGTGGATGAGCATGCTCAACTACCAGTACAACAACGAGCCGGAGGCCATGCGAGACATCATGATGATCTACGGCGGCCTGCGAAAGCCCATCCTGGTGCTGTTCCTGACGGACGGCCGCCTTCAGTCCGACTGGGAGATCGAGGAGATCCTCATCAAGACCTCCCGGTTCCCGGTGTTCTGGCAGTTCATCGGCCTCTACGGGGAGGAGTACGGCGTGCTGAACCATCTGGACGAGATCGATGGCCGCCGCACGCAGAACGCCGCGTTCCTCAAGATGGAGGACTTCGATGACTTCATGGACAGCGGTTTTTACCGGACCATCTTCGCAAACACCGCCGCCTGGCTGGAGGAGCTGGGCCGGAAGCAGATGCTCTGATGCCGGAGCGCCCCGGGCACGCAGATCGAGCCGGAGGACCCATCGGTCCTCCGGCTCCCTTTAGTTCAGCCGCCAGACGCCGAAGTTCAGATAAGCGGCAAAGGTCACCCACAGCAGATAGGGCACCTGCAGCCAGGCGGCCGCCCGGTCCACCTTGCGGAAGGTCAGGATCATCCACAGGATCAGCAGCCACAGCGCCGCCAGCCAGGCCAGCGCCAAGCCGAAGGCCCGCAGGTTGAAGAAGAGGATGCTCCAAAAGAAATTGAAGGCCAGCTGGACCAGATAGACCCGCAGGGCCCGGTCCCGGTCCCCGGAGGGCGGCTGCCGGTACACCCGGGCGGCCCCGACGCCCATGAGTACGAACAGGATGCCCCAGACGATGGGGAACACCAGGGCCGGGGGAGACAGCGGCGGCTTTACGATGGTCTCGGCATAGAGGTCCGCGCCGTCCCGGGTCAGCCAGCCGGAGAGGGCCCCCACCGCCTCTGTGAAGAGGATCCAGAAGGCGTAGGATTTCCAAGAATGCGCTTTCATGTGCAATCACCCGGAATCAGGATATGCAGTTCGGCGCCGTCTATGCGCCTGACGGCAGCTTCCGCGTCATGTGCTCCCGCCCGCTCTCCCGCGAAAGGCCGGAGCGGGGAGCCGCCCTCAGATCTGCTCTAAATATCCGCCTGTCCCGCACCGCGGTGTATCATGGAACCAGCAGGAGCGGACAGGTGTCCGCCGCAGCCACTGACAGAGGAGGTTTTTCCATGATTTCCACAAAAGAAGTCACCGTCCGGCTTTCCGCAGGCCTGCATCACCAGGCGGCGACCCGGTTTATCCAGACCGCCAACCGCTATAGCAGCACCCTCCGGGTCCTGTACGGAGGCAACAGCGTCAACGCCAAAAGCCTGCTGGGGGTGGTTTCCCTGTCCATCGGCGCCGGCGCACAGATCACCCTCACCGCCGACGGCCCGGACGCCGGGGACGCTCTCCAGGCACTGGAGCAGTGCCTCATCGCCGCAGACTAGTCCACCGGTCCCGGATTCATCCGCGTTCAGCAGAAGAGGGCCGCCGGCGTAACCGGCGGCCCTCTTCTGTTTGTCGGGAGTCCGGACAGGCCTCCGTCCTCCCCAGGGATGATCGGGACACGGGTGTCAGTCGGCCTTTTCCTCCTGGCCTACCTGAACTCCCATTTTATCCTCGTAGTATTTGACCAGCGCGGCCTGGTCGTCGTCGATGTGGCCGTTGTCGTTCATCCAGTCCATGACGTGCAGGACCACGTCCGTCATCGGCGTATCCACGTCCAGCTTGTGGGCGTAGTGCTTGGCGTTGATGATGTCCTTGCGGTGGACCGCGATCCGGGCGCCGGGCTCATAGTCCCGCTTGATGATCTTGGGCACCTTGTTGTCGTACAGGGGACCGCCGGCAAAGCCGCCCCGGGTGGCCTCGAAGGTGGTCTGCAGGTCGATGCCCGCCTTGGCGGCAAAGGCATAGCCCTCCGCGATGGCCACCAGCGTGGCGCCGGCGATCATGTTGTTCACCAGCTTCGTCACGTCGCCGCTGGCGGGGCCGCCGGTGTAGACCGGGTTGCCCATGCACTCCAGAACGGGCTTGACCTGCTCAAAGGCCTCCTTGTCGCCGCCGGTCATGATGGCCAGGGTCCCGGCGATGGCCATGGGGTTGCCGCCGCTGACCGGGGAATCCAGCAGGTACATTCCCGCCGCCTTGGTCTTTTCATACAGCTCCAGGATAATGTCCGGCGCAGTGGAGCTCAGATCCACGATCACATTGCCGGGCTTGCCATACTGGATGGCCTGCTCCACGCTGTTGCGGATGATGGGATGGGTGGGCAGAATCTGGAGGATCACGTCGCACTGCTTGTAGATCTCCACCGGGTCACTGACGGGAATGCCGCCGGCAGCCTGAAAGGCGTCCAGCTGCTTCTGGACCACATCATAGCCCAGGACCGGCATGCCGCATTTCTGCACCACGTTTTTCGCCATGGGCAGGCCCATGACACCCATTCCCAAAAATCCGATCTTTTCCATGTCAATGCCTTCCTTTCCTTGTCTGCCGGGCCCGCAGCGGTGTGCCGGCCCCGGAGCGCCCGAATTCTCCGCTCCCGGTTGACTTTTTAATTAAATGGTTATACCATTTAACTGATAGACCTACTATACCACGCTCCGCCCTGCCGGTCAACCCCTTTGCCGGCATTTTGTCAGCCAGGCACTTCTGCGATTTTTCCCCGTTCTTTACGGATTTTCGCCCTTTCTTGACTCTGTTTTACACCTATGATATACTTTTCACAAAATGCAGAACCAAAAAGGAGGGACTTTATGAACAAGTCTTCTTCCGGCCCTCTGTTCACGCCAGCCAAAACCCAGCGGGCCTCCGAGGCCATTTACAATCAGATCTACCCCAAGATCGTCTCAGGAGAACTGAAGCCAGGCGACCGGCTTCCTTCGGAGCGGGAGCTGGCGGAGATGTTCCAGCGCAGCCGCCCCGTGGTGCGGGAGGCTCTGCGGATGCTCCAGCAGGACGGCCTGCTGGAGACCTCGGTGGGCAGCGCCGGCGGCGCGGTGATCCGGGGCATCTCCCTGAAATCCGTGGAGGAGCCGCTGAAAAACCTGGTGGCCATGGGAGCCATCAACCTGGAGGAGCTGCTGGAGTACCGGCACATCAATGACCGGGGCTGCGCCCGTCTGGCGGCCATCCACCACACGGAGGAGGACGCCGCCGCGCTCCAAAAGACCCTGGCGGGGTCCCTGGAGCATGTGGACAGCCTTCTGAGCTTCCAGGAGTACGACGTGGCCTTCCACAACGCTCTGGCCAAGGCCAGCCACAATACCCTGGCCTCCATGATCAACGATGTGATCGTCCGGCTGAACACGGACGTGTTTATGGAGACGGTCCAGACGTACCCGCCGGAGCGCCTGCGGGAGATCAATATGCGGATCTATCAGACCCACTACACCATCATGGAGGCGGTGCTAGCCCACGACCCGGATGGGGCGGACCAGGCCGTGACCGCCATGGTCCAGCTGTTCCAGGACATCGTGCACGGAACAGAATCCGACTGAACAAGATGAGGAGGGCTGCCTTTCAGGCAGCCCTCCTCGTTCCTGCATACGGGAGGCGGACCTCTCCCGGGAGCCCCGCTGTCAGCCTGGAGCCTTCAGGGTGTGTTCCTGGATGAAACGGATCAGCTCCCACCCCAGCCGGGGCAGGTAGCGCCCCTTTTTGATCAAAAAGCCCACGTCGAACACCAGCGGTTCGGCAAAGGGGCGGATCGCCAGTCCCTCGCAGCCCAGCGCCTGCTGACCCGCAGCCACGCTGATGATGCCCACGTACCGGCAGGACCGCACCAGATTCGCCATGCACAGCACCTGGTCGTACTTGAACAGGATGTCCGGGATCACCTGATGGCGTTCAAATTCCTGGTTCATCAGCTCATTTACCTTGGACTGGGCGTCCATCATGATGAGCTTCTCTTTCCCCAGCAGCGCAATGGGGATGCGCTCCAGCTGCGCCAGGGGGTGCTCCGGGTGCAGCACCGCGTGGATCTCCATGGTGCTCACAGGGATCTTCTCCAGCTCCTCCGTCTCCGGCGTTGTGGGAAAGGCGTTGTAGGCCAGGTCCAGCAGCTCCCCCAGTACCATCTCCACGTGCTTGTTCATGGAGCCCTCGTTCAGATAGATCTGGGCCTTGGGGTGGTCTGCCAGAAATGTCGAGAAGATCATAGGGACCACCGGGTTGGTCAGGACATGGGAGATCCCCAGCCGCAGGCGCTGTTCCGCCGTGCCCGCCAGATCCTGCATGGCGTTCTCCGCCGCCTCGCAGGTGCTGAGGATCCGCCGCACCCAGATCATGAACTGCTCTCCCTCATATGTAAAGGTGACCCCCTTGGAGCTGCGGATCACCAGCTTGACGCCCAGCTCCTCCTCCAGCGCCTGGACGGCGGAGGAGATGGCCGGCTGGGACACATAGAGGGCCTCGCTGGCCTGGGTGAAGTTTTTATACTGGTAGACCGCGTCCAGATATTGCAGCCGCTTCAAATTCAGCATACCGCACCTCCGTTCCGGCTTTTGAACGATTCCTTTAAGAATAAGGCCATTTTATTGAAAAATCAAGATTTTTCTTATATCAAAGTTTATTTTGACAGCAATTTCACAATTTTAGCATAAGTTTTTGTTATTCCTGCATAAAAACATGGTATTTCACTATTGAATTTCCGATTGATAAAATAGAATCATCATAGGACCTGAAGCGGCTTTTGAAAGGGGGGGGGGAACTGGCTGCAATCAGCCGCTTCCACGCGAATTTCATCAAAAGGAACGGGAGGACGGAAACAACATGCTCGTAGTGAACGTGATCGGAATTCTCTTGGCATTCGCGGTGCTGATCTTTGCGGCGTACAAGAAGATCAGCATGTTCCTTGCAGCTGCGGTGGCTGCCGCCATTGTCGCCCTGTTCGGCGGACTGGATGTGGCAGCTGCCCTGGTGGGCGCCGACGGCCCCTTCCTCGTCGGAATGAAGGACTTTGTGGGCAACTGGCTGGTGATCTTCGCCCTGGGTGCCCTGCTGGGGGCTCTATATGATAAGAGCGGTGCCACCTGGCGCATCAGCAGCACCCTCATCAACAAGGCGGGCACCCAGTGGACCCTGCTGATCTACGTGCTGGTGGGCGGTCTGCTGGTGTACGGCGGCATCCAGGTGACGGTGATGATCTTCGTGCTGCTGCCCTTTGCAAAAATTCTGTTCCCCAAGGCGGGGATTCCCTGGTATCTGTTCCCCGGTATCACCGGCCTGGCCATTGCCACCTTTGCCATGGGGCAGATGCCCGGCAGCTTGCAGATGCAGAACATCATCCCCACCCAGATCCTGGGGACCACGCTGACCGCGGCCCCGGTGGAGGGCGTGCTGGCCACGCTGTTCATGCTGATCTTCGGCGTGGGTTATCTCTACTGGCAGGTGAAGAAGGGCCACGATGACCCGGCGGCCGCCATTGAGCTCTATCAGGTCCAGGGCGGCATTCTGGACGAGCGGGAGCTGGAGCAGCGGGCTCCCAACTTCCTGATCTCCCTGATCCCCCTGGTGATCACCTTCGTGCTGATCAACGGCTTCGACGTGGAGCTGCTGTACGGCCTGGCGGCAGGGTGTGTGCTGTCCCTGCTGTTCTTCTACAAATCCCTGGGCGGTATCAAGGGCTTCGGCGACATCGTCTCCGAGGGCTTCAACAACGGCATCTTCCCCTGCATCATCATCGCTTCCGTGGTGGGCGTGGGGCAGGTGGTCTCCAATACAGAGGCCTTTGCCGTGCTCCAGAAGAACATCATCAATCTGCCCCTGCCCGGACTGATCAAGGTGGCGGCCATCACCACCATCATCGCCGGCATCACCGGCTCCGCCTCCGGCGGCCTGACCATCGCCCTGAACCTCTTTGGAGAGACCTTTATCTCCTGGGGCTATACGCCGGAGATCATCCACCGGGTGGCGTCCATCGCCTGCGGCGGACTGGACACCCTGCCCTGGAACGGCACCGTGGTGATGCTGTTCGCCCTGTCCGGTGTGTCCTATAAAAAGGGTTACAAGCATGTGGCGGTGGAGACGGTCATTCTGCCTCTGCTGTCCCTGATCCCTGTCTTTATCTACTATTCCATCGTACATTAAGAAAGGTTGTGTTGAACTGTGGCAACGTACGAAAAAGATTTCCTCCTGCGCCTGTATGGAGGCATGGTCCGGGTGCGCCGGTTTGAGGAGAAGGCGGCAGACTGCTTCACCAAGGGCATGCTGGCCGGCAACATCCACCTGTGCATCGGCCAGGAGGCCAGCGTGGTGGGCTCCAACGCCGCCCTGCGGCCCACGGATTACATCACCTCCACCCACCGGGGCCACGGCCACCTGCTGGCCAAGGGGGCGGACAGCAAGAAAATGATGGCGGAGCTCTTCGGCAAGTCCACCGGCTACTGCCACGGCAAGGGCGGCTCCATGCACGCCGCCGACGTGTCCCTGGGCATCCTGGGGGCCAACGGCATCGTGGGCGCCGGCATCCCCATCGCCACCGGCTCCGGCATGGCCTCCAAGATCAAGGGCACCGATGAGGTGACGCTGTGCTTCTTCGGCGACAGCGCCTCCAACCAGGGCACCTTCCACGAGTCCATCAACATGGCCGCCGCCTGGAAGCTGCCTGTGGTGTACCTGTGCGAGAACAACCACTACGGCGTCTCCACGGAGATCCACCGGGTCACCAACACGGAGAACCTGTCCGTCCGGGCCAAGGCCTATGACATCCCCGGCGTCACTGTGGACGGCTGCGACGTGCTGGCGGTGTACGAGGCGGTAAAGACCGCCGTGGAGCGGGCCCGGGCCGGTGAGGGCCCCTCCCTGGTGGAAAACGTGGTCTACCGCTGGCAGGGCCACTACTGCGGCGACCCGGCGGTCTACCGCCCCAAGGAGTATCTGGAGGAGGCCCACGCCCACGATCCCATCGCCAATTTCCGCAAGAAGCTGCTGGCAGACGGCACCGCCACCGAGGCGGAGCTGGACGCTATCGACCAGCAGATGGCCGACGAGATCGAGGCCGCCTATGAGTTCGCGGACAGCTCCCCCTATCCCGACCCCAGCGAGGCATTCACGGATGTATACAGTGAAGACAATGAGAGGTGTGTGGCAAGATGAGTACGCTTTCGATCAGCAAGGCGATCCGCGAGGGTCTGCATGAAGAGATGGTCCGGGACGAGAACGTGGTGGTCCTGGGCGAGGATATGGCCGTGATGGGCAACGTGTTTGCCATCACCCAGGGCTTTTTGGACGAGTTCGGCCCCAACCGGGTCATCGACACTCCCATCAGCGAGTCCGGCTTCACCGGCATGGCCGTGGGCATGGCCATGCGGGGCCTGCGGCCTGTGGTGGAGTGGATGTACGACGACTTCATCACCGTCTGCCTGGACCCGGTGATGAACCAGGCCGCCAAGATGCGGTACATGACCGGCGGCCAGGTGAAGATCCCCATCGTGTTCCGGGCCCCCATCGGCGCCGGACGCCGCAACGCCGGCCAGCACTCCCAGTGCCTGGAGGCGCTGTTCACCCACATTCCCGGCCTGAAGGTGGTCTGCCCCTCCACCGGCGCGGACGCCAAGGGCCTGCTGAAATCCGCCATCCGGTGCGATGACCCGGTGGTGTTCCTGGAGCACAAGCTGCTGTACGCCAAGAAGGAGCAGATCCCCGACGGGGAGTACCTGATCCCCCTGGGCAAGGCGGATGTGAAGCGGCCCGGCAAGGACCTGACCATCCTCACCTGGTCCCGGCAGGTGTACTTCTCTCTGGAGGCCGCCGAGACCCTGGCCGCCCAGGGCATCGACGCCGAGGTAGTGGACCTGCGGACCCTGGTGCCCCTGGACTGGGAGGCCATCCGCGCCTCTGTCCAAAAGACCGGCAACGTGATGGTGGTGGAAGAGGGCGTCCGCCGTGGCGGCGTGGGCGCCGAGCTGGCGGCGGAGATCCAGGAGGAGCTGTTTGACGACCTGGATGCCCCCGTGGCCCGGGTGGCCGGCGCCAACATCGTGCCGCCCTTCTCCCCGCCGCTGGAGGACGTGATGTTCCCCCATCCCGCGGACATCGTTGCGGCGGCCCACAAGCTGCTGGCGAAGTAAGGAGGGAACCACATGGCAACAGAGATCAAAATGCCCCAGCTGGGGCTGACCATGGAGGAGGGCACCGTGGAGCGGTGGCTGAAGGCCGAGGGCGATGCCGTCAAGGCCGGTGAGCCCCTGCTGGAGATCACCACGGACAAACTCACCAACGAGGTGGAGGCCGAGACCGACGGCGTCCTGCTGAAGATCGTCGCCCCGGAGGGCACGGACGTGCCCGTCCAGGGCCTGCTGGGCTACATCGGCCAGCCCGGTGAGCAGGTGGGGGAACCCGCGCCTGCCGCGCCGGCGGCCCCCGCAGCTGCCCCGGCCGCAACTGCCGCCCCGGCCGCACCGGCTGCGGAGACAGCTCCGGCCAGAGACCGGAAAATCCGCATCTCCCCCCTGGCCCGGAAGATCGCCAGGCAGATGGGAGTGGACTACACCGCCGTTGCCGGCACCGGCCCCAGCGGCCGGATCATCAAGCGGGACATCCTGGCTGCGGCGGAATCCGCGCCCAAGGCGGCCCCTGCCGCGCAGAAGGCCGCCGCAGCTGCGGCCGCTCCCGCCGGCACCGCCTTCCCGGTGAAGAACCTGGAGCTGATGGAGGGCGACACGGTGGAGAAGCTCACCGGTATGCGGAAGGTGGTGGCCCAACGGATGTACACCTCCGCCGTGGAGATCCCCACCGTCACCCAGACGGTGAAGATCGACGTCACCGCTCTGCTGGCTTTCCGGAAGCAGCTGAGGGAGGCGGGCCATCCCTTCTCTGTCAACGACCTGGTGCTGAAGGCCGTGGCCAAGGCCCTGCGGCAGCATCCGGAGATGCTGGTGAGCCTGGACGGGGAGCAGATCATCCGCCGGGCCCACGTGAACCTGGGGATGGCGGTGGCCCTGGACACGGGACTCATCGTCCCCGTGATCCGGGACGCGGACCTCTTGAGCCTGGAGGCCCTGTCCGCCACGGCCAAGGATCTGGCGGAGCGGGCCCGGACAAATCAGCTGGGGGCCGACGAGTACAAGGGCTCCACCTTCACCGTATCCAACCTGGGCATGTTCGGCGTGGAGAGCTTCACCCCCATCATCAACCAGCCGGACGCCGCCATCCTGGGCGTCAACTGCACGGAGGATGAGCTGGTGATGGAGGACGACGGCACCATTGCCAAGCACCAGGTGATGCGGATCTCCCTGACCTTCGACCACCGGCTGCTGGACGGCGCCGTGGCGGCCAAGTTCGAGATGGCGGTCCGGGAGCTGCTGGAGCATCCCATGGACATCCTGCTGTGAGGAGCGAATACAATGGCAACGGAAATCAAAATGCCCCAGCTGGGGCTGACTATGGAGGAGGGCACCGTGGAGCGGTGGCTGAAGGCGGAGGGTGATCCCGTCAAGGCCGGTGAGCCCCTGCTGGAAATCACTACCGACAAGCTCACCAACCAGGTGGAGGCGGAGGCCGACGGCATCCTGCTGAAAATCGTCGCCCCGGAGGGCGCGGACGTGCCCGTCCAGGGCCTGCTGGGCTGGATCGGCCAGCCCGGCGAGCAGGTGGGAGCCCCCGCCGCGCCGGCGGCCCAGCCGTCGGCACCTGCCGCGGCAGCGCCCGCGCCCGGCGGTCCCAAAAAGGTGCTGGTCATCGGCGGCGGTCCCGGCGGCTATGTGGCCGCCATCCGGGCGGCCCAGCTGGGCGCCCAGGTGACGGTCATCGAAAAGCAGTATCTGGGCGGCACCTGCCTGAATGTGGGGTGCATCCCCACCAAGTGCCTGCTCCATTCTGCCGAGCTGGTGTCCCAGATCCAGGACCAGGGCCGGGAGATCGGCGTGGAGGTGGACGGCGTCCGGGTGAACTTCCCCCAGGTGATCGCCCACAAGAACGCCATCAGCAAGCAGCTGACTCAGGGCGTGGCCGGATTGCTGAAGGCCAACAAAGTGGCGAAAATTGACGGCGAGGCCACCTTCACCGGCCCCAAGACGCTGTCTGTGAAGAAGTCCGACGGCTCCGTGGAGGAGATGACCGCCGACGCCATCATCGTGGCCACCGGTTCTGTCAACTCCCAGCCGCCCATCCCCGGCCTGAAGGAGAACCCCAACTGCATCGACTCCACCGGCGCGCTGAGCCTGGAGAAGCTGCCCAAGAGCATGGTGGTCATCGGCGGCGGCG
>CDZK01007702.1_pt1 | contig 17882 bp, 8 predicted proteins | sample 557401 | NCBI WGS metagenome assembly CDZK01 (sample SAMEA3182108, study PRJEB8094) | gut metagenome | biome: human; feature: gut; material: Stool; isolation source: human stools | place: Canada | collected 2013-04-25 | reverse complement strand
CTGAATGCTGCAACAGATGAGCAGGTGAACGGACGTGTATCCCGTATTGCGGAGATGAAAGTGCTTCGTGCCCATTATTACTTTGAATTGAGCCGCCTTTTCAACAAGATACCTTATTTTGATGAGAACGTTGAGATTTCCCAATATCCGGATATTCCGAACAATGAGTTTACCCGTGACGAGATTCTGAGTATGCTGGCCAAGGAGATGCTTGATGCCGCCGAACTGCTTCCTGCATCACAGTCGGAGGTAGGGCGTATTCATAAATACATAGCACTGGCCTATGCGGCTAAAATCAAGCTGTACCAGGCGTATCAGCAAGATGAGACTACGCATGCCGTAACTTCCATCAATAAAGAGCTGCTGAGGGAAGTCGTTTCGCTTTGCGACCAAGTGACTGCCAGCAACCGTTACGGTTTGCTTGACGATTTCCAGGGATTGGATTTAGTAGCTAATGAAAACGGTAAAGAGTCTGTTTTTGCCATTCAATATTCCATGAATGACGGTACCGAAAGTGCCGGCCGCATCAACTGGAGCAATCTGTTGAATTCTCCGGGTGGAGGCAGCCCTTACGGAGGTGACGGTTTCTTCCTGCCCAGCCAAGACCTGATTAATGCTTATCAGACAGATGCAAACGGTCTGCCCGATTTTAATTATCAGTCAAAGTCTGATTATAGTTGGGCGGTATTGAACAATGGGGTTTATACTTTACAAAACACGACTCCCAATGTAGACCCGCGTCTCGATTTTGTTGTGGGCCGTCCTACTATAACTTGGAAAACTTACCCAGACAAGCCATGTGAGGGATGGGTGCGTGATAAGGAAACTTATGGCTATAATTGCGCGAAGCGCTTCTGGGTTTCTCCGGAAAGTAGTGATATGTTTAATGGCTGGCCTTGGGGGGCTTCACAGTTGAACTGGCAGATTATACGTTACGCAGATATTCTTCTTTGGAAAGCTGAGGCTCTTATTGAACTCAATGAAGGCGATGGACTCGAAACTGCCCGTGATTTGATTAATCAGATACGCAATCGTGCCCGGAACAGCGCCTATGTAAAGGATTTCAACGACCATTCCAAATATGCGGCCAACTACCTTGTCAATCCTTATCCTGCTGATGTCTGGAATCAGGATTATGCCCGTCAGGCCCTCCGTTGGGAAACACGTCTGGAGAAGGCTTTGGAAGGTGAACGTTTCTTCGACCTAGTCCGTTGGGGCATAGTGGAAACAACCATGAACAAGTACATTACCGCGGAGTCGGACAATCGCATTTATTATGCCAATGCGCACTTTACGGGTGGAAAGGATGAGTATTATCCGGTTCCGAACAATCAATACGGATTTTCTGGAGGCAAGTATGTACAGAATCCCGGTTATGCTCCGTTCAACTAATTATATTTTGAAATGAAAACGCAAGGGAGGGGAAACGTTTGTTTCCCCCTCTTCCTTTAAACAATCTTTTATTATGAAACACTTTGCCTATTCTATATTGGGCTGTCTATTGCTTTCTTTGAATGCAGCTTTTGCTCAAAAAACATGGTCGTTTGACGGGCAGGACCCCTTACTTTCCAGTGACGGCAAGTCATTGTTGAATTTGTACACTATAAAGGAAATACCAGAATTTGTTACCGGAGTCGAAGGTAAAGCCCTTCGTACAGACGGGTATTCCACTTGGATGGATACAACCACGGAAGGAGATGTTTCGTCGTTGTCCGGATGGTTTGCTCTGGAATCTTATCCGACGGATACTGCTGCCTTTATGGGAACCAGAGACATGGCAGGAACATCTGTAGCGGTATGTGTAGACCGTTATGGTGAGTTGCTGTTGGGAATGGGGCAGAATGGCTCATACTCTTACTGTTCATTAAAGACAAAAGTCGACCGTTTCAAGTGGCTGCATGTGGTCCTTGATTTAAGTAATGAATCGGTTTGCCTGAATGGGCAGAGGATGAGTGCAGAGGTATGGCCCCGGAACTTGCAAGATGGTGAAATGATACTTCGGGTAGGTAAGGATTTCAGGGAAAAGAAGGTTTGGATGTACGATGTTACGGCTATAAACGGGTTGATTGACGGGATAAGCCTCACTCCCTTTTCCGATGATTCGTCTGCATGGAGAGACGAGATTGCCTTAGGATTGAAGAAGACTCCGGTTTTGGCTATTCCGGAAACCCGTTTTGCGAAGGACTTCAACCGTCCTCGCTATCATCTGTTGCCGGCTGCCAACTGGACGAATGAGACGCATGGTTTACTTCTTTATAAAGGTAAATATCATATATTCAATCAGAAGAATGCTTCTGCAATCTTCCTGGGACAGATAAATTGGGGACATTTCAGCAGTCCCGATATGCTTCATTGGACGGAGGAAAAGCCGGCTTTGACTCCTGATGCTGCTTATGACAAGAATGGAATATGGTCCGGGCATGCTGTTATCAATGATGACGGTATCCCCCAGCTGATATACACAGCCGGTGGAGACAAGATGGGAGTGGGTATTGCTTTTCCAAAAGATACTGCGTTGATAGAATGGGAGAAATATGCGGGTAATCCGGTTATTGCCGAGAAGCCTGCCGGATATACCCGTACGGACATGCGTGACCAGTATGTTTGGAAAGAGGGTGATGTCTGGTATATGATTATCGGTTTCGGCATTGAGCAGACCGATACACCCCACGGGGCTTTGCTGCTTTATAAATCGGCGGACTTGAAGAGATGGGATTTTGTACATTTGCTGTTTGAGGGCAATCCGGAAGTGGATGACTCCGGTATTTTCTGGGAAATGCCGGTCTTTAAGAAGATGGGCGGCAAATATGTTCTTTTGGTGAATAGGGTTCCTCATAAAGGCATACCTGCGCGTTGCCAGTATTGGATAGGAGATTTCAAGAATGAAAAGTTTATACCGGACAACCCAGTCCCTCAAAATCTGGAGGTCATCAATCGCTTGCTGTCCCCCTCTGTTGTTGAGACTCCGGAAGGGGATGTTGCTGCCATTGCCATTATACCCGATGAAATAGGAGGGGAGGCCACTTATGAACAAGGATGGGCACATCTCTACAGTATGCCCAGAAGATGGCAGCTGAAAGATGGGAAACTATGCCAAACACCCCATCCCGTGATGAAACAATTGCGTGAACAACCGACGGTTTATTCCAGACAGGCATTGACTGCTGCGAAACCGTGCATTGTGAGCAGAAGGGAACATCAGCTTGAAGTCAAGGCGACTTTTTATCCCGGTGACGCAAAACGGTTTGGATTTACATTGTGTAAGAATCCGGATAATAGCGAATATAGCCTGATTTATTATGATGTGGAGAAGGAGGAACTTATTGTGGACCAGACGCATTCTTCCTTGCGTGCACACATTCCTTTGAAGATTCGTAAGGATCATTATCGGTTGGATACTGCTAAACCGGTGGAGATTCGTTTGTTTATTGACGGTTCTGTAGTGGAAGGATTTATTAATAACGAAGATGCGTTCACTACAAGAATCTTCCCTTTGAAAGAAAATAGTACGCTATTGGAGCTATTCTCTGATGGAAAAACAACGGAAGTTGCTGCCGAAGTTTGGAAACTGAAAGATGCAAAGGTAAAGATGAACTTTTAATGAAAATACAGAAAATGAAGATACCAGCTATATTGGGTGCACTTTTATTGGCAGGAACATTGTCTGCTGGTGCACAAATGAATTCAGACAGTTTATACAAAGAGCCTTATCGTCCTCAGTATCATTTCAGTCCGGAGAAGGGATGGATTGGTGACCCCTCGGGATTCATGTACTATCAGGGTAAATATCATATGTACTGGTGGGGCAAAGTCGAATCTACAGATTTGGTACATTACCAGCAGATAACCCCTTATGCCATGACCGGAGCGGATGACAATATCAGTTACTTCACCGGTTCTGCGGTCATAGACAAGAACAACACGGCCGGCTTCGGCAAGGGGGCTTATGTGGCGGCTTACACCGTTTTTGAGAAGGACTCCAAGAAACAGGCGCAGGGCATCTCTTTCAGTCATGACGGAAAGACATTTCATTATTATGAAGGTAACCCGGTTCTGGACCTTTGGAGTACGGAATTCAGGGACCCTACCGTCTTCTGGCACGAGCCGACCCAAAAATGGGTGATGGTTGTAGCCAAGGCCCTGGAGAAGAAAATAAAGTTTTATACCTCTCCTGATTTGAAGAGCTGGACTTGGACCAGTGATTTTGGCCCTGCCGGTGACAGTGAAAAGTCTTGGGAGTGCCCGGATTTATTCCAGTTGCCGGTTGACGGGGATTCTGACAAGAAAAGGTGGGTGATGGTCGTATCTGTAAACTGGGCGCAAGAACAATATTTTATAGGAGACTTCGACGGCACTTCTTTTAAGCTGATGGAGAACCATCCTGCAGAGCCTCTATATGTGGACAAAGGGCTGGACTTTTATGCATCCCGCACATTTCAGGATTTTGACGGAACGTTGGATTCCAAAATTTCGATGGGCTGGGTTGCAACCTGGGACTATGCACCGGTAGCTCCATCGAAGTATGGGAAGGGCTTCTGGTCCATTCCCCGTAATCTGGAACTGAAGACATACAAGGAAGGCGTGAGGCTGGTGCAGAAACCGGTGGAACAGTTGCAAACACTTCGCCATAAGCCTGCATCGGTGAAACGTGCTTTATCGGTGGGAACACAGAGGTTACCCGGCTTTGTTCCCGATGAGAATGTCTACGAACTCGATGCTTCGTTTTCTACTGACGTATCCAACACCTTTGGCTTGAATTTGTGTGTGGGTGAAGGGCGCAAAGTGGTGGTCAGCTATGATACGGATTCACATAATCTGGTGATTGACCGCACCCATTGCTCCGATGTGCAGATTCCTAAATTCAGCCGTATGGCATATGCCAGGGTGGAACCGGTAGATAATAAGATACGTTTGCATATATTTGTAGACAAATCGAGTATTGAAATCTTTGCCAATGACGGGAAGGATGTATTCACATTATTAACCTATCCGGGCGAGGCTCAAACCGGTATCGAACTTTTTGCGCAGAAGAAGGGGACGAAGATGGAGTTGGATGCCTGGATGCTTAAATCAATATGGAGATGAGGAATTTATTGTTTGCATTGCTGCTTTTGCCTTTGATGGCCTCTTGTGTGAAGGATACGGCACAAGTGACTTTGGACTCTTTGCTGGATGAAATGATATCTGTAGAAGAATCCGCACGTTATCCGCTGGTGCCATATCGTTGCCTGCAAGTCAGCAGTTATGACCGCTCCTCCGTGTCTCCCGATTCGCCGGGATGGTTTGCCAACAATGATGGCTATGGCATTGTCTGTACGGATACGGTTGATGGGAGAGTGGAACGTGTGATGTTCGATGAAAAGGGCCCTGGAGCTATTACCCGTATCTGGATAACCACAGTTGACAAGCGTGGGACTTGGAGATTTTATTTTGATGGCGAAAGTACTCCCGGATGGATAGTTCCTGCCTATGATTTGATGCGTTTCGGAATACCCAGGTTGGGTAGGGGACTGCTTCAACCCCACACCAGCTATACTCCGGACGGGAAAGGCGGCAATACTCTTTTCCTGCCCATCCCTTTTGCCCGGAGTTGTAAAATTACATTTGAAGACGAACCGGGCATTGCGCCTACTCCCAAATACTATCACATCAATTATCGCAAGTATCCCGAAGGAACTTCTGTGGAAACCTTCTCTGCGGCATCCGTAGCCCGCGTCGGTAAAAAGATTTCAGAGGTAGATGATGCCTTGCTGCATCCTGCATCCCGTTCCGGTTTGCAGGTGGACAAGAAGCGGCAGGTGCTCCAGCCGGGCGATTCTTTGTGGATTGACCTGCCGCAAGGGGAAAATGCGGTTTATGAAATCAGTTTCCAGCTCGCGAATGCAGATTCTACGGCTTATGCCCAACTGATGCGCAATCTTATATTTAAGGCTGATTTTGACGGCCGGTCTACGGTTTGGGTTCCTCTTTCGGATTATTCGGGAGGGGGTATGGGTGCTCCGGCTGTTGATAGCTGGTTCTTGTCTGCAGACGGACAAGGCAAGGTGGTGAGCCGCTGGCTGATGCCCTACAAGACAGAAGGCAGACTATTGTTACAAAATATCTCCGCACACACTGCAGACGTGAGTATGGAAGTGGGAACGGCACCTTTGCCATGGGGAGGGCGTTCCCTCTATTTCCATGCTTCCTGGCGCCAGCAGACCGGACTTCCGGTTTATGAGCGTCCGGATGATGATGCAAATTGCCGGGAGTGGAACTTTGCCACATTGACCGGACGAGGCATATACAAAGGGGATGTCCTGACTCTGTATAACCATTCGCGTGCCTGGTACGGAGAAGGGGATGAAAAGATATGGGTAGATGATGATGTTTTTCCATCGCATTTCGGTACCGGAACAGAAGATTACTACAATAGTTCGTGGGCTCCGGTCGTAATATTCCAAACGCCTTTTGGTGGCGCACCCCGTGCCGACCAGGCGAGTTCTCACGGTTATAATACATTCTTCCGTACAAGGAATTTGGACGGTATACCGTTTTCTTCATTATTGCGTTTCGACATTGAATTGTTGAGTTGGGTAAGGGGAACTGTAGATTATGCAACTACCGTTTACTGGTATGGAGATATGGGAGCGAAAGCTGTTGATACTTCAGGACTTGAGGAAGCAGCCCAAGACTTGCTACCCGTTCCCGGCGATTTATCTAAATATCGAAGAGAAAATAGCATAGAATTTGAGGAAACAACTCCAATAGCCTCTTCTCCATCCATTCATTTTGACAAGCAGAGTATGCTTGGTTTCGTTGACGGGCAATGGAGTGGAGGAACCCAACTCTTGTGTATTGGTGGAAAACCGGGTGATTCTGTAGAGTTTGAGTTCAATCAATTGGAAGACTGTCCTTATCAACTGGTGGTGTATGCCACGAAAGCTCCTGATTATGGCATAGTTTCTTTTTCCGTAAATGGACAAGATACACATATAAAGTGGGATGGATATGATACAAAAGTTACTCTTTCTGACCCTATTTCTTTAGGATGCTATAGTCCGGTGCGTGGAGCATTGACTTTGAAAATATCTTTGTCAGGAGCTAACCCAAAAGCTGTTGAGGAGAAGAATTTGTTTGGATTAGATGCTATACAACTTATGAAAAAACAATGATATTATGAAAGAGAGGATACTGATACTTTTACTACTGGCTACTGTTTGTAGTATGCAGGCACAAAATATTCACATGGCACTACGTCCGGATGATTTACTGATAGATAATTTTGAAGGAGATACTTTTGGAAACTGGATATTGGAAGGAAATGCTTTTGGCAATTCACCAGTTTCTATGGAACGTTTGTCAATATGGGGGGATAATAGGTTTGAAGGAAATCGGATGGCTTCTAGCTTTGTCAATGGAGATGCCGGTACCGGTGTATTGAAGTCACCTCTTTTCAGGATAGAACGCAGATATGTTAATTTTCTGATAGGTGGGGGTGTTGATTATCAGCGGGAGTATGTAGCCCTTTGGATTGATGGAAAGGAGGTGAAAAGAAGTACGGGGTATAATAGACGTGTCATGGAATATGAGTCTTGGGATGTTGCTGAATATATGGGAAAAAATGCCCGGATTGTTTTAGTGGACCAATCAAAAGAGGGCTGGGGATTTATCAATGCCGACTGTTTCTACCAGTCTGATACCAAATTGGAAAAAGAAATTTTTGCGAAAAGAATGTTGGTAACTCACCGTTATTTGAATATTCCGGTAAAGATGGGAGCGGTTATAGAACAGATGGATATATGGATTGGTGATAAAATGGTACGTAATATGGAAGTGGAGCTTGGCGGCGATGAACCTGATTATTGGGTTACATTGGAGGTCAAGGATTGGATTGGGCAAGAATTACGGATAGAGGCGAGTAAGAGTCCTAATGTAGAGCAAGCTTTGAATCAATGCTTTTGTTCTGAAACTCCTAAGGAAGAGAACTTGTTTTATAAAGAACCGTTACGTCCTAAAGTACATTTTACTTCTCGCCGGGGATGGCTGAATGATCCGAATGGTCTGGTTTGGCATGAAGGGGAGTGGCATCTGTTTTATCAGCATAATCCCTATGGCTGTATTTGGGGTAATATGACATGGGGGCATGCTGTGAGCCGGGATTTGGCACATTGGACTGAGTTGGGGGATGTATTACATCCGGACTCGTTGGGACCTATTTTTTCCGGTTCGGTAGTTGTTGATAAAAAGAATACGCTGGGGTGTCAACAAAATGGAGATACAGTATTGGTTGCTGTTTATACTTCGGCAGGTGGATTCGGGTATCACACCCGGCATTTGCAACATTCACAAAGTATAGGATATAGTTTGGATAAGGGGCGTAATTGGGTTACTTTTTCCGGTAATCCGGTACTTCCCACGTTGGTCAGGTACAATCGTGATCCTAAGGTGACGTGGCATACGCCGACTGGCAGATGGATTATGGTATTGTACTTGGATAAGCAGGAGTATGCTATCTTTTCATCTCCCAATTTGATGGATTGGACTGAAACGGACCGTTTTAAATTAGAGGGGGCGGATGAGTGTCCCGACTTTTTTGAAATGTCCGTAACCAATGAACCTACTGTCCGGAAATGGGTCTTTACCGGGGCGAACAGTACCTATTTGGTTGGGAGTTTTGATGGATATCGTTTTCGGCCTGAGACGAAACCTGTAAAAATGGATAGTGGTACAAACTATTATGCGGTTCAAACATATAGTAATGCACCAGATGACCGAAGAATACAAATAGCATGGATGAACGGAAGTAATTTCCCGGATATGCCTTTCAATCAACAAATGTCCTTTCCGCGTGAATTAACATTACATCGGGTTGATAAAGGATATGTCTTAAAAAGTATGCCGGTAAATGAACTCGCTTTATTATATGGGAGAAAGTACATCTGGAAGAGTCTGGTAGTTGAAGAAAAGAATTGTTTCACGACAAAGTTGAATACTCCTGCCTTCTATCTGAAAACGGGTTTTGCTGTAGATAGTGTTGATGCGCAGATATTGGCTTTTGATATTAATGGTTTGAATTTGATTTACGATTCTGTCAAACAGATACTCACTGTTGAGAAAGAGAATGGGGAAACCTTGAAGCAGATGGTGCTAAAGCCCAATGAAGGAAGAATTGAATTGGATATATTGTCGGATATTGCTTCTGTAGAAATCTTCGTCAATCAAGGAGCACTGTCTGCTGCTTTCTATCATCTGATTGAAAAAAACACTCCTTCTGTCACCATATCAGTTGAAGGCGGACAAACAAAGTTGAAACAGTTGACAATTCATGAATTGAATTCTATGTATGTTCCCCAGTGACATACAGATACCTTTTTAAGGATGGAATGTAACATTTGTAGTATGCTTTGAAACAAAAAAGATAGTCTCCTGCTGCTTGGTGGCGTATCTTTGCATGCTAGAAAAACATAATTAATTTAATACCAACAGAAACATGATTCATTTAAAAGACTTTTGGCGGACAATCAGAAGGACGCTTACCGTATTTATATTAGGAACTACCGTGGCTGTCTTTACATGCCAGGCCATAAATCCTCCTTTCGTGATTAAACATCTGGGTGACGGACAGAGTATCGTCCAAATTGACGAGCAGAAGAAGTTTTTGCTGCTGCCGGTGGAAGAGGCTTCTCCGGAGGCAAAATTGTATATGATAGCGGACAATGATGTTGTACGCAGTATGAACGTGCGATTGGCAGTCAATAAGGTTGACTATTTTGTTCCGGTCGATTTGACCGGCTTCGATAATAAACATCTCTCTTTCAACTTCCAGCTTATTCCGGATTCGGCCTTATGCTGGGAAGAAATGAAACTGTCGGATGAATTCGATGTTTCGAACCGGGAGAAGTACCGTCCGGTGTATCATTTCAGCCCGGCTTACGGTTGGATGAATGATCCTAACGGAATGTTCTACAAAGACGGGGTCTACCATTTGTTCTATCAGCATAATCCCTACGGCTCCATGTGGGGGAACATGCATTGGGGACATGCCACCAGTACGGACCTCGTCACTTGGGAGCATCACGGAGATGCCATTTCGCCCGATGCGTTGGGAACAATTTTCAGTGGCTCTTGTGTTGTCGACAAGGATAATACGGCCGGGTTCGGTGCCGGTGCCGTCATTGCCTTCTATACATCGGCAAGCGACCGTCAAGTGCAGAGCATGGCCTATAGCCTTGACAACGGAAAAACCTTCAAGAAGTATGCGCGAAATCCCATCCTGACTTCCACGCAGCGCGACTTCCGTGACCCTAAAGTCATCTGGCACGAAGATACCAAGAAATGGATTATGGTTCTTGCCGTAGGGCAGGAAATGGAAATATACTCTTCTGCCGACCTGAAGAGCTGGACGCTGGAGAGCAAATTCGGTGAAGGACAAGGTGCTCACGGCGGAGTCTGGGAGTGTCCCGACCTGCTTGAACTGCCGGTTGAAGGTACGGAACTGAAGAAGTGGGTACTCGTCTGTAACCTCAATCCGGGCGGACCGTTCGGTGGCTCTGCCACACAATATTTCGTGGGGACATTTGATGGTAAGAAATTCGTGAACGAGTCTCCCGCAGTGACGAAATGGATGGACTGGGGAAAAGACCATTATGCAACTGTCACTTGGAGCAATGCTCCTGCAGGACGTACCATTGCATTGGCATGGATGAGCAACTGGCAATATGCCAACGATGTGCCCACCCGTCAATACCGCAGTGCCAACTCCGTGCCGCGCGACCTTTCGCTCTATACCTCGGAGGGTGAAACCTATGTAAAGGTAACCCCGTCTCCCGAATTGCTGAAACTGAGGGATAAAGGCAGCAAGAAGCGTGCTTTCAAGGTAGACCGCACGTATAATCTGGACAAACTGCTGAATGACAATTCCGGAACGTATGAAATCGAAATGACCATAAAGAACAAGGATGCGGATGTGATAGGATTCCAGCTCTTTAACTCGAAAGGCGAGGAGGTGGAGATGTACTATAACCTGGCGGAAAAAACGTTCACCATGGACCGTACCAAGAGTGGCGAGGTGACGTTCAGCAAGGACTTCCCTGCAGTGACCGTGGCTCCTGTCGAGGGTGGCAATGAAATGAAACTCCGCTTGTTCGTAGACAAGTCGGGCATTGAAGCGTTTGGCAACGACGGACGTTTTGCCATGACAAATCTCGTATTCCCGTCGGAACCTTACAACCGCATCAGTTTCTATGCTAAAGGTGGAAGCTGCAATGTCACCTCGTTTATTGTGTACAAACTCGGATTAAAATAACAGATAATAATCTTCAGCATGGAAAATACTAAGAATTCTTCTTTGGCAAAGCTCTTTCCGGTCATGCTTTGCTTCTTCGCCATGGGCTTTGTGGATTTGGTGGGCATCGCCTCCAACTACGTGAAGGCCGACTTGAACCTGACCGACTCGCAAGCCAACATATTCCCGTCTCTGGTGTTCTTCTGGTTCCTCATCTTCTCCGTACCTACGGGTATGCTGATGAACCGCATCGGACGCAAGAAGACGGTGCTTCTCAGCCTTGTCATCACGTTTGCCTCTTTGCTTCTCCCGGTTTTCGGAGACGGCTATGTGCTGATGCTGCTCTCGTTCTCATTGCTGGGCATCGGCAATGCGCTGATGCAAACGTCGCTCAACCCGCTGCTTTCCAATATCGTAAGCGGCGAGCGGCTGGCAAGTTCGCTCACCTTCGGACAGTTTGTAAAAGCCATTGCTTCGTTTCTGGCTCCATACATCGCCATGTGGGGAGCTACGCAGGCCATTCCGTCTCTGGGCATGGGCTGGAGGGTGCTGTTCCCGGTCTATATGGTCATTGCGGTGATTGCCATTCTCTGGCTGAGCGGTACTTCCATCCGCGAGGAAAAGGAAGAGGGACGCCCTTCCACCTTCGGGGAGTGCCTCGCCCTGCTGGGCAAGCCGTTTATCTTTCTCTGCTTCCTGGGCATCATGTGCCATGTGGGCATTGATGTAGGTACGAATACCACAGCGCCCAAAATCCTGATGGAGCGTCTGGGCATGACGCTGGCCGATGCCGGCTTTGCCACCAGCCTTTACTTCATCTTCCGCACGGCGGGTTGCTTTCTCGGAGCCTTCATTCTTCAGAAGATGGCTCCCCGAACCTTCTTCGGCATCAGCGTGTTATGTATGTTGGCTGCGATGGTAGGGTTGTTCGTTTTCCATGAAAAGACAATGATATACATCTGCATTGCCCTTATCGGTTTCGGCAATTCGAACATCTTTCCGGTTATCTTCTCCCAAGCGTTGCTTGCTATGCCACAAAAGAAGAACGAGGTTTCCGGCTTGATGATTATGGGGCTCTTCGGCGGTACGGTATTTCCGATAGCAATGGGCTTGGCAAGTGATGCTGTAGGACAAAGCGGTGCCGTGGCTGTAATGACGGTGGGGGTAGTGTACTTGTTCTTCTATATGCTGCGTATGAAGCGGTAATCTTTGTTCGCAGGCTGCGGACACATATCCCAAGGCTGCGGATATCTGTCCCAAGGTTGCGGATGTCTATCCCAAGCCTTGGGATAGAGATAATCCTTAGTTCTTAGAGACTTTTTAATAGATAATTGGCAACTTTTCATTCTATAGTTAGGAACTTTTTTATTAGGTTTGCAGCGGGTAGGACATTGAGTTTGCCGTGAATAAAATATATCATTCATTAAACAATATAATATTATGAATAAGATAATAGTAGGTATGGGCGAGGCTCTGTGGGACTGCCTCCCCGAAGGAAAGAAGATAGGCGGTGCTCCGGCAAACTTTGCTTACCATGCATCGCAGTTTGGTTTCGACAGCCGTGTGGTCAGTGCCGTAGGTGTCGATGCGGATGGGGACGAGATTCTGGATGTGTTCGCCCGGAAGGGGCTGCGCACGCAGATTGAGCGCGTGCCTTACCCCACGGGAACGGTGCAGGTGACGCTTGATGCCGTGGGCGTGCCGTGCTATGAGATAAAAGAAGGCGTGGCCTGGGACAACATTCCCTTTACCGACGAACTGAAGCGTCTGGCACTGAACACGCGTGCCGTATGTTTCGGCTCTTTGGCGCAACGCAGTGAAACAAGCCGCATCACCATCAACCGTTTTCTCGACACGATGCCCGATGCGGAGGGGCAACTGAAGATATTCGACATCAATCTCCGCCAAGGGTTCTATACCAAAGAGATACTCTGCGAATCCATGCGCCGCTGCAACATCCTCAAGATAAACGATGAGGAGCTGGTGACCATCAGCCGTATTTTCGGCTACCCGGGCATCGACTTGCAGGACAAATGCTGGATTCTGCTGGCCAAGTATAACCTGAAGATGCTTATCTTGACTTGTGGAACGAACGGCAGCTATGTGTTCACTCCGGGAGTGGTTTCCTTCCAGGAGACGCCCAAGGTACCGGTGGCGGACACCGTTGGAGCCGGTGACTCGTTCACGGCAGCCTTCACCGCTGCCATTCTCAGCGGGAAGCAGGTGCCCGATGCCCATAAACTGGCGGTGGAAGTCTCTGCCTATGTATGTACCCAGAGCGGTGCCATGCCGGAATTGCCGGACGCCTTGAAAGAAAGGCTGGCATAGATTTTTCTTATTCTTTTCACATTTTTCGCTATCTTTGCTCATCTGCAATCTTAAATCAGAGGAAAGTGAAGATGAGACAGCATAACCTTCGGATTTTATTCTTTCTGCTCGTGCTTTGGGGAGTGGCGGTTGCCTGCTCCCGGCGCGAGGCACGTTTCCGTATCGGCGTTTCCCAATGTAGCGAGGATGAATGGCGGCGCCAGATGAACAGTGAGATACTCCGTGAAGCCCATTTCTACGAAGATGTGGAGGTGGACATCCGTACTGCCGTCGACGATAATGACCGTCAGGCAAAAGACATTCGTGAGCTGATAGCCGAAGGGGTGGATCTGCTGATTGTGGCCCCTAATGAAGCCACTCCGATAACTCCGGTTGTGGAGGAGGCATACAACCGGGGCATTCCGGTGATTGTAGTGGACCGTAAAATCCTTTCGGACAAATACACGGCCTACGTTGGTGCAGACAACTACGAGATAGGGAAAGCTGTGGGAGAGTATGTGGCCAATGTGCTGCATGGGCAGGGAGATGTGGTGGAAATCTCAGGTTTGGTGGGCTCCACACCTGCCGTAGACCGTCATCAAGGATTTGTGAAGGCTATATCCGCTTATCCCGGTATCCGGTTGCTGGCCGTTGAAGACGGTGCCTGGTTGCAACTCAAGGCCGGAGAGAAAATGGATACTCTGCTGAGCCGCTTTCCGCATATCGACCTGGTGTATGCGCAGAATGACCGTATGGCGGCCGGAGCCTATGCTGCCGCTGCCCGAGAGAGGCGGGAAAAGGATATGCGGTTCATCGGCATAGACGCCCTGTCCGGCAAAGACTATGGAGTGGAGAAAGTACTTGCCGGCGAACTGGATGCCACGTTTATATATCCTACCGGTGGCGACCGCGTGATGCAGATTGCCATGGATATTCTGAACAAGCGTGATTTCCCCCGTGAAACTATCCTGGGCACTTCCGTCGTCGACCGCGACAATGCTCTCATCATGAAGATGCAGACCGCCCACATCGGCACCCTGGATGGAAAGATAGAAACCCTGAACGGAAAGATAAACCAGTATTTAGCCAGTTATGCCACGCAGCAGGTTGTCTTGTACGGCAGTCTGTCCGCCCTATTGTTGCTGGTCGGTTTGTTGGTGGCTGTCTACCTCTCCTTGCGTGCCAAGAACCGGTTGAACCGTGAACTGTCCATGCAGAAAAAGAAACTGGAGGAACAGAAAACCCAGTTGATACAGCAGAAGGAACTGTTGGAAGTACAGAAGTCGCAGTTAGAACAGCTTTCCCATGAACTGGAGGAGGCTACGCACGCCAAGCTGGTGTTCTTCACGAATATTTCACACGATTTCCGTACTCCGCTGACGCTGATAGCCGATCCCATAGAGCAGCTTCTTGCCAACCGCACCCTCGACGGACAGCCGCGCCAGCTCCTCGAGCTGATGAAAAAGAATGTGCATATCCTGCTTCGCCTGGTCAACCAGATACTTGATTTCCGGAAGGTGGAGAACGGGCGCATGGAGCTCCATCTCGAACCTTTTGATTTGCTCGACAGCTTCCGGGGCTGGAACGACTCTTTCCGCATGGCGTTGCTGAAGAAACATATTGCTTTCAGCTTTGAGGCATCTCCCGATACGGACTTCCGGATGATGGCGGATGCGGAGAAGATGGAGCGCATTTACTTCAATCTCTTCTCCAATGCCGTGAAGTATACGCCGGAGAATGGGAAGATAGCTATACGCTTGTCAATGACAGAGCAGAACTATAGCTTGTCTGTTTTCAATTCCGGCAGTTACATTTCTTCGACCGATGTGGAAGCTATCTTCGAGCGTTTTTATCAAGTGGACGGACATCAGGCAGGTACCGGTATCGGCCTTGCGCTGGTACGTGCTTTTGTAGAGATGCATGGTGGCAACATTGCGGCACACAGTGATGATAAGGGTACTACCTTCACCGTCACTTTCCCAAAGCAGGATGTTTCGCAGTACCATCCCACCATAGTGACGTTGCCTGCCGAAGAGAAGGACGTGTCGTCCACCCTGATAGATACGGAAGTGAAGGCATGCGAAGAGGTGGTTGAGGCTGATTGTCCTACTGTGCTGGTAATTGACGATAATGCGGATATTCGCAACTATGTGAAGTCACTGTTGACGCAAGAATTTCGCGTGCTGGATGCTGCAGACGGGACAGAGGGTATCCGGCTGGCCATGAAGTATGTGCCGGATGTGGTTATTTCGGATGTAATGATGCCCGGTATGGATGGTGTGGAATGTTGCCGCCGCTTGAAGGGGGAGTTACAGACATGCCATATCCCGGTGATTCTGCTGACGGCCTGCTCGCTGGACGAACAGCGTATCCAGGGCTATGATGGCGGTGCCGATTCTTATATTTCCAAACCATTCAATTCGCAGTTGCTCTTGTCTCGTGTCCGTAATCTTATTGCAAACCGCCGTCAGTTGAGGCAGTTCTTCGGAGATAACCAGACTATCGAGAAGGAAGCCATCAGTGATTTGGATAAGGGTTTCGTCTCCCGCTTCAAATCGCTTGTCGAGGAGAGGATGAAAGATGCGGAACTCAATGTGGAGGATTTGGGACGGAATATGGGTATGAGCCGTGTGCAGCTTTACCGTAAGCTGAAATCGCTGACCAACTATTCGCCGAATGAGCTGCTGCGCCAGATGAGGTTGAAAAAGGCTGCCTCACTGCTTGCCTCCTCTGACATGACGGTAGCGGAGATTGCCTATGAAGTGGGCTTTTCGTCACCTTCCTATTTCACGAAATGCTATAAGGAACAGTTTGGGGAGAGTCCTACCGAGTTTCTGAAAAGAAGGGGATAGCTGTTGTCTATCCCCCTTGTTCTTAATACACGTCTGTTTACTTCTGTAAATGATACTGGAACTTATTTCAGTATTTGAGGCAGGTTTTCCCTTCCCCAGAAGTAGTAAACACAGATTCCAATCCAGCTTGTGAGCAGGATGATAATTGCAACTAATAGTTTCTTCACGCCGTCTACCGGCCACTTCATGATTTCAAGTACGGCTTTGACACACAGAACCACACCGATAATCCAAATGATAAATCCAATCATAACCTGTGATATTTAGTATTGTTAATTAAAAACAAATAGAGACTACGCCTTATTCAGGAGCAGCCTCTATTCTTTATTTAGTAATCGGAATTACTCTGTAACTTCAGCGCCCCAATTTTCTTTGGAAAGACGCTTGTAGCTGTTGTAACGCCATTTAGCGTTTTCTTCAGCAGCCTTGAACAGCTCGTCGGCCTCCTGCGGATATTGCTTCATTACGGATGCGTAACGAACTTCACCCTTCAGGAAGTCTTGGAATCCGCTCCAATCCGGTTCCTTGCTATCCAGCGTGAACGGATTCTTGCCTTCAGCCTCCAGAGCCGGGTTGTAACGCCACAAGTGCCAGTAACCGCACTTAACGGCCTTTTCTTCCTCTGCCTGGCTCTTGCCCATACCTGCCTTCAGACCGTGGTTGATACACGGAGCGTAAGCGATGATGAGTGACGGACCGGGATATGCTTCTGCTTCACGGATAGCCTTCAGGGTCTGAGCCTGGTCGGCACCCATAGCGATTTGGGCAACGTATACGTAACCGTAAGTAGTAGCCATCAGACCGAGGTCTTTCTTGCGTACACGCTTACCGGCAGCGGCAAACTTGGCGATAGCGCCTACCGGAGTAGCCTTGGAAGACTGACCGCCTGTGTTGGAGTAAACCTCAGTATCCAGTACGAGGATGTTGACATCCTTACCGCTTGCGATTACATGGTCGAGACCACCGTAACCGATGTCGTAAGAGGCACCGTCGCCACCGATAATCCACTGGCTGCGTTTTACCAGGTATTGAGACAGACTGGCGATAGTCTTGCAGCTGTCGCACTTGTCTTTGGCAGCTTCTACCATCGGAATAATCTTTTCAGCCAGTTCCTTGCTCTTGTCTGCATCGTACATGTTTTCAATCCAAGCCTGGAATACTTCTTTGTATTCGGCCGGAGTTCCTTCTGCTGCGATGGCATCTTCCATAGCCTTCACGATACGTGCGCGCATCTTTTCGTTGGCAAGCTCCATACCCAGACCGAATTCGCAGAAGTCCTCGAACAATGAGTTTGCCCAAGCAGGACCGTGACCTTTTTCGTTCTTGGTATAAGGAGTAGAAGGTACTGAACCGGAGTAGATGGAAGAACATCCTGTTGCGTTGGCTACCATTTCGCGGTCACCGAACAACTGGGAAATCAGTTTAACGTACGGAGTTTCACCACAACCGGAGCAAGC
>CDZK01002005.1_pt1 | contig 18052 bp, 17 predicted proteins | sample 557401 | NCBI WGS metagenome assembly CDZK01 (sample SAMEA3182108, study PRJEB8094) | gut metagenome | biome: human; feature: gut; material: Stool; isolation source: human stools | place: Canada | collected 2013-04-25 | reverse complement strand
CCGCCGCGGGGAAACACCTCTTACGCCTAATCACTGATACCTGTTATGCAACTGCTGATTGATCTGGCCACCATGGCCGTCATGTTCCCCGGCGGCATCCCGGTCACCGACTTGTCCCTGGTGCGCGGCGACAAGATTCCCCTGCGCGTCACGCTGCTGGATGAGGGCGCTCCGGTGACTCCCTCCGGCGTCAGACCGGCGCTGGCCGTCAAGACCGCCCTGGGAGACGAGACCCTGGTGCTGGCCGCCACCAATCTGGAGCCGGTCGATGATGCCCTGGGGCCGGCTTATGTCGGGAGCCTGTCGGTCAACACGACCCAGTTGATCGAGGCCATGGGCAGCGCCGCGAGCATCGACCTGATCGGAGAGGTGGTCCTCATAGCCGGTGATGGTTCCCAGCGCACCTCCTCCCTGATCAGGGTAACCGTGCGCCAGGACATTATGCCGGCGGATGTTATCCCTCCGGAGGATGTGCTGGACGACTGGGCCAATCTGGTAGCCGACGCCCTGGCCGCACAGCTGCCGGACGCGCTCAAGGAGGCGGGAGTGGAATTGGCCGCGGCAACCGGGCAATCCACCTTGTCCAGCGGAGACGCCGCCGATACCTGGACCATCGTCGGAGGCTACGCATTCACTTGGGGAGACGAGATACTGGCCGGGCATCTGCCCGACAGCTGCCGCCTGAAAAGCATTTCAACCGTGTATTTTTTCGAGAATCCGGCCGCTAATCAATATTGTCTGCGGATTTGGCGGCTGACGGACGGCGCTTACAGCCTGATTGGGACCTCCGCCTATGTGTCCAACCTGACCAGCGGCCAGACGGCTACGTGGGAATTTACGCCGGGCGTTACGTTGCAACGCGGGGACAAGATCATCATCCAGGTGTGTGAAGGGACGGAGATGACGCCCTACGCGCTGGGCATGCACGCCGTGCTTACTCCGTCCATTCCTGGACGCGGTTTGGTGACGGAGGTGGCCAACCCGCCCACGGTGAACGGCACGATGGCCCCGCTGATGACCGTGGTAGTGGACTATGACGACGGCATCACCCTGGGAGGGGTGGAGCTGGCCACCGCGCGACAGATGGACAGCCTGGGGCGGGATGTGCGGCAATCATCCGCGACCGCCGAGGCTGTGGCGCGGACGGCTGGCCAATCCGCCACCACCGCGTCCACGGCTGCCGATAACGCCGAGACATCTGCCACCGCCGCGGCCAATTCCGCCACGGCGGCCCAACAGGCTCTTGAGGCAATCCCAGAAGTGGACGCCTCCGGCAACATGACGCTTCCCGGCAATATCACCGCCGCGGGAGGCACGTTTGACGGGGCTGTCAACGCCAACGGGGGAGTGCGCGTGCCGGCTCCGGCTACGGCATCTAATGCCCTGTCGATGGATGCCATCCTGCGGGAATTGGCCCGGATGGACTGGGTGAGACTCCGGGGCGGCTATGAATGCGTTTTTTCCGGCCCGATAGAGTATTTGACGCGCATGATGAGTTTGAATCAGAAACACAGCGGTAACGCGTCGTTGAGCGAGGCTGTGTTAAATAATTGCCTTTATCGCGTTGTGCAGCTGGCTCCCTCGTCAGGCGTATCTTTTCTGGGGCTTGTCTCCGCGCCCTGGAAGATGGGTGGCCTTCTGGGGACGAGTAAAGACACGTCCCGCGCTGGAGCCGCGGGTTGGTTGATTGACAACGCGGATGCGGCTTCTGTTTGCCTGGGAACCACCGGGCAGGGTTATTCTTTTGAAACTAATAAAACGTCACGGTGCTATGCGCATCCGGTCCACTGGAATAATTCATCCTCGGCCTTGTGGACGGATTACAGGCTTCCTTATTATCATTCCGTCAATAGTTCCAGCGCCAAAGATCCCTGTCCCGGATTTCAGGTGACGATTTACGGGAAGAATTATCTTGGGAGCCAGTCATCCTGCCTGGTGCGGGGCACGGATTATGGGCGGGAAGCTGAGAATACGCAGTACATTTGGGCGCTCGTCCCGAAGGTGACGAATCTTGTTGTGGCCATGGCTCCAAGGGACGCGGAAAATGATCATGCTTACGTCATGAACAGGTGGGAGTTGTTTGTAAATGGCTCCTACGTGATGCCGATGACGGCGGGGTTTTGCGGCACGGGTCATACGGCGTGCGTACAGGAAACGGTGAAGGCCCATGAAGTGTCCAGCGCCGTCAGGGTAGGTCTGCGCATGCAGGGGGTGCTGGTGAATCAAGGGCGTCTGCCCGGCAGCGAGACCGCCCTGAACCAGCTGGGGGCCGTGATTCAGGACGATGTGACGGCGCGGCCCGTACCTGTGGTGGAGGCGTCCGCGCTGGAGGTTGACGCTGGCGGCGGTGAGGTGGCTTTGTCGATTTCTTCCCCGCTGAATGAGGCGGTTTACGTGCTCAACGATACCATGTGCGGGCATGATTCCACGGCCGTATGGTGCTCCCAGTCCGCGGAATCCACAGAGGCCGGGGGCGGCGAAGTCGTGTTGACGCTGGCGGCCAATGAGAGCGGAGAGGCCCGGCAGGTCTGGGCGTTTGTGGGGCATCACTACGCGCAGGCGGCCGTTATTAAAATCAATCAGTCAGCATAATCATGAACAGTTCAGAAATACAAATTCAGTTCCCCCAGCCCGGCAAGTGGGAGGAATTCACCCTGACGGCCGTCTATCAGGACGCGGACGGGTACACCCGGACAGCCCGCTACGCAGCGGACGAAATTCCAGCGGATCAGGCCCCGGCCATGCAGGCCGTCGTTGCCGCGCTGGTGGGGCTGGGGGAGGATTGGCAGGCCGTCCAGGTATGGGCAACACAAGATTGGTATTACCCGGATCCTGTCAGTGAGGATAACCCTATTGTGGCCGTGGAGGCGGTGTATCTGGCCGTGGAGGCTGTTAATCCCCACGGGGGACGCAGGATTTTCACGGACCGCGACTACCCGGCTTTTGTGATCATGGAACCCGCCGCCGTGGAGTTTTTCAGGTTTTTCACGACGGCATCCAATCGTTAATCACTCATATTCCATTACTAATCATGCACTATCTGTCTCTTGATACGGTCATTTACCGTCCGGACGGCCTCCGGGATATCGTGCTGTGCCAGTACGACGACGTGATGGCGGAGCTGGTGGAGGTCAAGCCCTCCGTCCAGCTCCAGCGCGAGTTCGTCATCGGCAGTCCCTGGATGCACCAGGCGTCAAGGGGCAACGCCTCCCTGCAGATGTCTTTTACGGTGGTGCGGGCATTTACGACGTTCGGACGCGCCCGTGCCTGGGGGCTCGACCTCCAGGAGACGCTCACCCTTCACCCGGAGGGAGCCGTTACCTGGTTGTCCTGCTATTTCCGGGGCCGTCCGGGCCGGACCAGAACCTATCACGCTACGGTGGATCTTGCCCAGCCGTTGCCTCTCACGAGCGATCACGATCTCGGCGCGGACGGTCCGAGTATGGGCCGCCGTCCGGAGGACATACGCCTCCCCGGCATGGAGGGCAAGGCCTGGGCCGCCCTGCAGGTATCCCTCACTCTGACGGGAGACATTTCTTAACCATCTATAAACTTTAACTAATAACTATCATATCACCATGGCAGACAAGGATTACAAGGTACAGGTAGGTGTGGAGGCCAAGGCCGACACGCGGGGACTGGATCAGGTCAACAAGGGGCTGGACAAGGTCCGCAGGACGGCCAAGCAGGTCAACGAGGAACTCTCCGACGACTCCGCCGCCTCCAATCTGGAAGAGGTGACGGATACCGCCGAGGAGACCGCCGAGGCTCTGGATAAGACCAGCAACGCTGCAGAGGGTCTGCAGGAGGCCGTCAGTAAGGTTGGACAGACGGCCAGAGCCACCGGCGATGAGATGGACAAGGCAGGAAGCAAGGGAGAGGCAGCCGGGCGCAAAATGGAGAAGGGAGCCAGGGCGGCAGCGGCTGGTCTGGGCGACCTCAAGGCCAAGGTACAGGCGACGTTCAACATCCCCAACGAGCTGGAGGCTGCCTACGGCCGGGGCGTAGCTTGGGGACAGGCCATCCTGGACGGCTGGGAAAAATACATTGAGGGCGTGGACAAGGCCGCCGTCAAACGGGCGCGGGAACTTAAAGACCGGCTGGCCAGGGAGGCCGCCGCGCGCGAGCAGGCTTATACTGACGCGCTGACCAATGACAACCGCGAGCGCATCTACGACGAGGAGCAGCGCAAAATCACGGCCATCAACGACCTTTACACCCAGCGCATCCAGCTTATCGGCCAGCTGGCCGTCAACCGCACGGCGGAGGTGGACCATGTGGATGCCCTCCGCCAGAAGGAGCTGGAACTGCAGCGCACCATTGTCAAGACCCGCGAGATCAGGGGGGAAATCAGCAAAGAAACGGCTGCAGCCCTGATGGCTGACCTGGACGCCTCTGAGGCCAAATCCGCTGCCAAGTCCCGTGAGGACCGCCAGCAGATCATGCTGGAGGCCGCTATCCAGGCCCGCGACGAGACTGCCAAGCAGGTCCAGCTGATTAAGGCCGAGCAGGAGCAGGCGGCTAAATCCCCCTATGCCGGCATGACAGGAGATGGTTATCTCACGCTCAAGGATCAGGAGGAGAAGTTGGGGCAGCATCACCAGGAGGCCAAGGCTCTTTTACCGAAAGTGGCAAAATGGGAAACGGAAAAGCAACAGCTGGAGAAGAGAATCAAACTGCTGGAAAAAACGCAGGAACTCAACAGGCAGCAGCGGATGAATCCGTTGCTGGGAGCGGAAAATGCCATCTATGAGACGGAGCGAAAATTACAAAATGACCGAGCCCGGTTGGAACGCATCAACAAAGAGATAGCCTCCGCCAGTGTAGTTATCGACAAAGACAAAGCCCAGCAGTCAGAACGGCAACAGGTTGAAAACAAAATTGCAGCGATTGAGGGGTATTATCGTGCCAACAATCCCCTCAAGCGATATTCTCCAGACCACGACGGCGGCGAGGCGATGAAGGTGGATATCTCCAATGCCATCAAGGAACACGAAACCAGCACAATAGCTCGGAAAGAACGTCTTAAAAATGCTGAGGATCAGCTTAAACTGGACGAGTCCAACGTCACGAACCAGCAGCAGATCCTGCAGTTCCAGAAGGAAATCAATTCCAAGGAGGCGGCAATCGCTGCCGCCAAGGCCGACCAGGCCAGCGCCGTGGCCGCCGACGAACGCCGCCAGAAAGACCTCGCCGAGCTGGCCAGCCAACGCAAAAAGGTCCAGAAGCGCTGGCGCGAACACTACGACCAGCTTACAACCGGTCAGGACTATAAGGACCGGGAGACTCCGCAGCTCAAGCGCCTGCTGGCCGAGGGGCAGCACATGGCCGATGCCGGCTATATGTCCGAGCAGGACTCCGCGCGTCTGGCCCGGATGCGTGACGAGGCCCTCAAGGGATTGCCCAGGGAGCTGAGAGCCAAGGTCAAGTGGATGGTGGACGACATGATCAAGGGTTACTCCAGAGCCGCGTCCGGAGAGCGCAACCTGCTTACTCCCCTGGAGCGCAAAGATCTGGAAGCTGGCCGGTTCAAGGGCAAGCTGGACAGCCTGGCCGACATCACCCCCAGCCTACCCAAAGATGGAGCGGCCGCCAAAATAGTGGCCATTCTCAAGGACGTGGCCAAGTACGGCGTCCTCAATGAGGCCACCGTCAAGCAGCTGGAGGCGTTGAGCATGCGCATCAACGCGGACGATGCCGCCGGGCAGCGCGTCGTCTCCCTAGTCAGGGAACTGGTCCAGGGCGAGCTGGGCCGTATCCTGACGACCATGTCCAGACCGCAGCCGGCCAGACCCCGGCGCGTCACCCCGGAGGGCCGCGATCTGGATGCCGAGGATGAGGTGCGCACGCGGATCCGCGCCGGCGCGCAGGCTCCGCAGCCTCATCCGCAGCCCGCCCCCCAGCCTGCAACCGGTCAGGGCTACAACGCCATGATCGGCGAGTTTGCCCGGCAGATGTTTGGACAGGGGGGGACCAGCGGGCGCATCCTGGACGTCATGCAGCAATTTCTGGCTGTCGCGCGGCAGTCGGCTTCCCAGGCCTCCCAGTACGACGCGCGGCTGAGAAAAATGGAGCAGGAGGTAGCCACCCTCCAGTCCCGCGCCAGATTCGGCCGCTAATCATCACATCCCCCCTATGAGAGTTGTAGAGCTGACAAACCGGGCCATCAAGGGAGCCAAGTACGAGTGGAGCAACTTTACCGCCGCCAGGGCGACCTGGCAGCAGTTGGCCAGGGAGCAGGATGAGACGGCTCCCTATCTATATAAAGAGCCGGTGCGCGTGGTATGGGATGGCGTGACCATCCTGGAGGGCACGATCCGCAAGTGCTCCCTGGAACAGTCCGGCGATGCCTGGCGCTGGAACATTGAGGCTTGCGATATTCTCCAGCCCCTGGAGGCGGCCTTGTGTTTCAATCCTGGGGGCACGTTGAGAGGCGGCGTATCCGCCTATGCCGAGGTCAGCGGCGGCAGCGGCGCGGATGCCCCGCGTAAAATCAAGATTGCCGGCACGGTGCGGTGGGCTCTGGAGGACGCCCGCAAGTACGGGCTTATTCCCTCCGGCGTCGGCATTGAGGTGACCGTATCCCCCTCCGCCTGGATGTGGGACACGGCGCTTGGCTGCGACATGTATGCCGGGGTGCTCCGCAAAATGCTGGCAGGCCGTCCCGGCATGGTGTGCTGGGTCGATTACTCCGGCTCCTCCCCCGTGATCAGGGTGGCCGACGGGGCCGGGTTGCCCGTAGTCACGCTGGACCGGGCGCAAGACTGCCTTTCTGCCATCTCGCTTTCTCCCCGGCCGGATCTGGTGCCTCCGGCCGTGGGCGTCGTCCTGACGGCAGGACGGCAGGCTTGCCGGTCCCAGGTCTGGCCCAGGGGGGCCAGCCTGCGCCAGGAGGGATGCGTCACTACCCAGGTAGCGCTGTCTTCCACATCGACGGAGGATGATGCTCCCGTCGGCAGCGAGTCTCCCGTCTGGGACTTTACCAAGCCGATTGTCGAGGTCCGCGGCGTCAAATTGCCGTCCGGTACGGATTCAAACGCCAGAAAATGGTGGTTCAGCAAGGTATCCCAGCTGTCATCCGTCTCAGGACTGCAGCTGGGGACCATCAAAAAATCTGTAGTGGCCGGCGTGGACGGAACCGACATGAGCAATTATTCCACGGCGGAGTCGGCGCAGGCCTATGAGCATGTAAGCGGCCAGTTGAGCGAGGCCTGCAAGACAATCAAGTGGTGCTACGTGGAGCTGAAACAGTACCTGTACACGGACACCCGGCCTCCCAGGGGGTGCGAGATGCTGTTCCCGCACACCAAACAGGTGGACGGCAAGACGCGCTGGTACAACTGGCTGCGCTGGCAGGGACGCACCATCAACAAGAGCCGCATGCGCTACCGGGCCAGCAAGTCCGGCGACTCCGGAGGAGATGACGGCAGCAATCCCCCATCCAGCGGCGGAGGCACGCCGCCGTCCTCCACCACGGATTGGCCCGACTACTCTTCCATTCTGCGGGAATATTATGAGATCACCCGCGCCATGCCCTGGGAGGGCCGCGTCAACTCCCTGCGGGCATTGTCTCCTGCCAACCTGGTTGGTCGCCGTCTGGCGATTACCGGGGCGCGCCGGGACTACCTGGAGATGGCTACCTCCGTACAGGGGGTGACGGTCGATCTCGCCGGCAAGTCCACCAGCCTCAATACTGGCGTTCCGGCGCATCTGTCCCTCCAGGATATGGTGGACCGGGTTCAGCAGCTGGCATCCGGCCAGGAGACTCTGGATCAGGACCAGCAGCAGGACAATCCCATGCTGACCCTGCAATATGACGACGAGGCGTACAAGTCCCCGGACGCTCCGACTCTGGGACCGGCAGGGGAGCTTGTCTGGACGGAGGCTCCCGACAAGCCTCCCGTCTATGATTTGCAGGTGGAGCTGGACTGGTCTGACGACAACACCGAGGTAACCGGCTACCGGATGCGGCGCGGCAAGCTGATGCTCCAGGGAGTGTACATTGGACAGACTCCCGGAGACGACACCTCCGGCTGGTTCACCAAGGAGGGATTCACGGGCGGCGAAATTTGGCTGGACGTCAAATTCAACGGCAAAGGGAAACTGACCGGCACGTCGATCATGTATGAGCAGGGTACAGTCAACCCTCTCATTCTTACGGACGAGTTGGCGGACGAGTCAGAGGAATTTTCCTATTCTTTCCACATTGCGACGGTGCAGGACAAAGAGGTCTACCAGCACATGCTGGGCACCATCCAGATTCCGCTCAATCACGGCACTTTTTACCCATACGGCCCCGCCATCTAAATTTTACCCTATAGATAATAGTATGATCAGAATCTTTATTTTTTCGTATTCCGGAGACGCCGCTGAGGCGGTGGCTTGCGTGCGGTGCGCCCGGATGGCTGTGCCCTGTGCCAGCGTGACGGTGGTGGACGATGCGTCCAGCCCGGTACGGGAGGAGACGGCGGTGGCTCTCCGGAGCATGGGAGCGGAGTATGTGCAGTCCTCCTGGGAGCGCCACGGCAACCTGCGCGGGCCTGACTGCATCCGGGGCATGCTTTCCGAGATGTGCCGGGAGGCGGAGGATGACGACATCCTGGTCAAGGTCGACTGTGACACGGCTCTGCTGGATGGCGGCTGGCTGCGCTGGATGGAGCAGCGCCCCTGGTGCCAGATGTACACCTCCGGAGATTTTGTCAATGGAGACTGGAGAGTCTTCGGGTGTTTGTACGCATTGAGAGGCTGGATAGCCAGACGTCTTTATCGGGAGATGGATTGGAGTCTCCTGGATGACCGCGCCCCGGAAGATTGGACGATTGGACGGGAGGTATTGGCCAGGGTTCCGGCAGCATTGTGCCGCATTGATGAGCCATGGCGTAAACGTTCCCCGTGGAGTATATGGACGGCCTGGTGCTGGCCCAGCCGCACGGTAAGCGCCGAGAGTTACGCGGCCAGGTTTGCCGTGGTGATTACCGGCAGCCCCCGCATGTCCAACCAACCCGCCAGCGAACGGGCCAGAGTGATGCACCTGCTGGCCGACGCCAGGGAGAGGATGCTCCGGGAGGGAGTGGCCAGGGAGGACGACGAGGCAGTGGACTGGGGAGACCTGCTGGCCGCTTGTAAGGGGGAGGCAGAGTCGATGCAGACCCCCTGCACGGAGCAGTCAATTTGACAAGTTATATAAGATACTTGTCGTAGTTCTATCAGATGTCTTGGCGCGTTACAATGCCTCCCGCCGTACTCTCCAGGGGGTACGTAACTTATCTGGAAAAAAAAGCTCTCCAAGCTTGTTTGGTCTAGAGAGCTTTTTTGTTCCATCATCCTGTTAAGTTGTCAGGAAGAGGGGTGATTATTGAGATTGAGTTCTGCCGGGGGGAGGGACTGGAGCAGAGCCAAGATGGGGTCCTGCGGTTCGGCGCCCATTTCCCGCTGGCGTTTGAATTCCTCCTCTTCCTGCTGCAGGGCTGCCAGTTTGGTGTCTTCCACCAGCGCTTTGAATTTGTCCGCCTGAGAGTATTCTCCGTCCTCGTCCCGGAAAACGCGGGCCAACCAGCGGCGTTTTTCTTCCGTACTGAGCAGGGGATTTTTCATGTGCCGGGGAATGTATTTTTGTCCAGCAGGTTTCCGGCAAGCTGTTCTCCATCCGCAGTGGGCCGGTAAACATAAGGGCGACCGTCTCCAATACGGTTGACATATCCCTGCGCAATGAGATCCTGCAGGATATTGGTGACGGTATTAGGGTGCAGCCGTGTGGCTTCCGTAATGGTGCTGTGGCGCCTGTACCCGGCAATGACGGCCAGGATGACCTGGGCACTGCTGAGGCGGAAGTCCAGCCTGCGGACGTTGGAGGCAAATATCTGTATGAAATCCAGTGCTTTCATGAGCATGTATTCACAACTTATTATTATGTTATTTGCTTATTATTCTCATGTTATTCACATTCTTCCGGGCAAGAGGGCGATTTGATTTTTCTCAGCAAATCCAGCAGCGGGTGGGAATCATTGGAAAAGCACTGCACCGCATTGACGGTAGCCGCCTGCGGAAGAATGATTTTATGGAATTCCTGGTTAAGATTCTGGCGCAGGCTTTGGTTGCCCGTCAAGGGCATGGCCAGTTTTTCTGCCAGCCGGGTGGCCAGTGCGTCCATGAAGAGGGGATCGAATTGGTCGGCGTTTTCAATATCGGCAATGTAGCTTAGGGGCAGCGGGGCGCAGGAAGCATGAATGCGGCGTCCCTGCATTTTCCATTCCGAGCATTCCACATCCAGCACGCGCAGGCAGTCTGCGGGCAGCGTGAATTGATAGGGGGTCAGGGAATTGGGCGCCTGTGCGGAAACGGAGTCCAGAGTGGTTTGCGTGGCGGCGAAGGTCCAGCGCGCCATGCAAAGGGTTTCCCTGCGGGCCGGATGGTAATGAAGAACGCAAAGGCGGGATGCCGTGGATTCATTGGCAATCAGCGCGTCCAGAGGTGCCTCCCCTATTTTGGAGAGGGCCGCGTTGCAGATGTCCAGCGCGGATGGCGTATCCGGCTGAAGTAAGGATTCATTGATCATAGCGCCCTATGTTTTGGAGGAAACGGATGCGGAATGCATCACGTTTGGAGGCGACCTCTTTGATGCCACCAATGGCATGTATGCGTCCGGTTTTTCCTCAGGTGCATTTTTTGCCGATTTGTTTATTTGATGAATGCAAGCACTTGCCCGGATTGCCCGGGCAGGTGGGGAGAGTTCCCTTTCCTTCCATGGGAAAAGAACGCCCCCGCCGCATGGATTGTCTGTGAGGCGGGCGTCCGGCATCCTCTGGAGCCTTATATCCGGCAGAAGGGAAGGGGAATCAGTATCAACCATGAATAGAAAGCAAAAGAAATTATGGGATTTATGAAACCGTCCACACCTTCCGCTTCTGCTCCGGAGCAGACCATCCCGGTCAAGGCGGAGAGCGTGGAACAAGAAGTAGGGGAAGATTATCAGGCCCGGGAACGGCAGAGGCAGGGAATGATTTCCACCATTCTGGCGCGCCGTCATTCTTCCGCCGGGCAGGGGGAGGTCAATCCGCGGACTCTGCTTAGGAAAACTCTGGGATAGGCGCTGCCATGGAAGAAAGAACTGCGGAATTGAATTCCGTGTACAAGTCCCTGGCCGCCCAGCGCGCGCCATGGGAAACGTGGTGGGACCGTCTGAGGGATTACGTGCTGCCTCGCCGCCTGAATCGGGAAGGGGAGGTTTCCCTACCCAACAGGGACGCCATGGACCGCATGACGGATACTACGGCTGTGGAGGCATGCCAGAAGCTGGCCAGCGGCCATATGTCCTATATTACGCCCAGCCATGACGTATGGTTCAAGTGGTCGGCTCCGGATGACCGGGGAGGCGACGAGGCGGAGGCCTGGTATAACCAGTGTTCGGAAATTGCCCTGAAAGAATTGTCCGTTTCCAATTTTTATACGGAGATTCATGAGTGTTTTCTGGACCGGGTGGCTTTGGGGACCGGAAGTCTGTTTACGGGCATATCCTCGGACGGAAGGCTGTTGTTTACCAATATTCCGTGCGGACAGTTCGCCTGTGCGGAGAATGCGGAAGGCCGGGTGGATACCTACGTCAGGGAGTTTACCTACACGGCTCATCAGGCACGCTCCATGTTCGGGGTGAAAGCTCTGGGGCCCAAGGCTCGGGAAGTTCTGGAGAGCGGAGGCAATCCGTATGCCACAACTCTGAGGTTTCTGCATGTTGTGCGCCCGCGCACCCGGCGCAGCCGCCGCAGGGAGCAGGCCTCCCACATGCCGTTTGAAAGCGTTTACCTGTCTCTGGACGACCAGGTGATTGTGGAGGAAGGGGGATACATGGAGTTCCCTTATCTGGTGACCCGCTTTTTGAAGTGGGGCAGCGGCCCGTACGGTCTGGCTCCCGGCAGGCTGGTGTTTCCCGCCATCCAGCAGGTGCAGTTCCTGAACCGTATTCTGGATACTCTTGGCGAGGTGGCCGCCTTTCCCCGTATTCTGGAGCTCGCCAACCAGATTGGGGAAGTGGATTTGCGGGCCGGCGGCAGGACCGTCATTACCCCGGAGGCCGCTTCCCTTCACCTTCCCCGGGAATGGGCTACGCAGGGCAGGTATGATGTTGGGATGGACCGTCTGGCACAGAAGCAGGATGCGATACGCCGTGCCTATTATCTGCCCATGCTGGAGCTTTGGAGCGGGCACCGCGGCAATATGACTGCCACGGAGGTCATGGCGCGGGAGAATGAGCGCGTCTTGATGTTTTCTCCTTCCTTCACGCTGTTTGTGAGTGATCTGTATTCCACAATGACACGCATTTTTTCCCTGCTGTTCCGGATGGGCAAGTTTCCCAGGCCACCCCGTGCGGTATTGAGGGTAGGGAGGGACGGCTCCGTTGCCGTGGGAGAACCCAAGGTTGTCTATCAGTCAAAGATTGCCCTGGTGCTCAGGCGCTTGCAGAGTGAAGGGATGGACCGCAGCCTTCAGCGGCTGAATATGATGATGCAGGCTGCCCCGGATTTGGCGGATCATGTGGACTGGGACCACTGTTTCCGCCTGTCCGCCCGTGTGGACGGCGCCCCGGAGAGCATGCTGAGGCCCTGGGCCGATGTCCGTGCCATGCGGAAGGAACGGGCGGACCTCCAGCAGGGAGCCTCCCTGGCTCCGGCGGAAGAGGATCCTTATGCTTCCCTCAATCCCTTGCTTGACCAGTTAACCGCGATTCAGAAATGAACCAGGATACGACATTGCAGCAGGAGGCCTCCGTCCGGGAGGCCCGTTTCAAAAGGCGCCAGCTTCTCCGGGTGTTTGACACCCCGGACGGGCGTGAGACTCTTTCCTTTCTGGAAGCCCGTTTCCAGACTGATTTGCCCGTTTTTCAAGGAAGTCCGGGGAATTACGATCCTCTGGATGCCATGAGGAGGGATGCCTACAGGGAGATCTTTCTGTACATCCGCCGCCAGCTTCAATTAGCCATTAAAGAAACTACAGAAGAAGAGAAAAATGATTGATTCCATTGATAACAGCATGGCCGCTCCTATCAGGGATGCGGAGGGTTCCGGGGCCGTTTCCCCGGAGACGGACGCGCTGTCCGAAACCGCAGTTCAAACTGAACCTTTTCCTCCCCTTCTGGGTGAGGACGGAGGTTTTGCTCCGGATTGGTACGCCCGGTTTGATGAGTTGAAAGGGATGGAGAAATCTCTTTCCAAGTTTAAGACGCCGGAGGCTCTGGCGAAGAGTTACGCGGAGCTGGAACGCCTGCGACGTTATCCCGGTGTGGAGAATGAAGAACAGATGGCGCGATTCCGCCGGCTGGCCGGATTGCCGGAGTCGGAGGAAGAATACCGTCTGGAACGTCCTGAATCCACGCCGGAAAGCGAATGGAATGCCGGGCTGGCAGAGCGTATGGCCCGCACGGCCTATCGTTACGGAGTACCGCCGGAGGCAATGAATGCTCTTCAGGAGACAATGGCCCAGGCATATGACGAGGCCCGTGAGCACATGGAAGATGCCCGGATGGAGATGGAAATGCAGGCGGAACAATCCCTTCAGCAGGAATGGGGCGCCAATTATGAACGCAACATGGGCAGGGCTGCCGCCGTTCTTCGGCGGCTTGCCTCTGAAACAGGGGTGGATGCGGACGCTTTACTGGATAATCCGGGACTCGGTTCCAATCCGGATGCAATCCGCCTGTTGTACCAGGCATCACGCCTGCTTGATGAAGCTCCTCTCCATCATACAGGAAATGCGGCGCCTTCCCCTGCGGAGGAAGCCATGCGGATGGAATCGGATCCATCCCATCCTCTTTATGAGGCGTATATGAATGTGAACCATCCCAATCATAAATATGCCAATGAGTTATATGATCGTTTGACTACCCGTTAATTTCCCGGACGTTTTAACCGGCGGAGTCTCATAAAAAGCAAGCCCGGCGGAATGCTTTCCGCCGGGCTTTTAATAGTCATTGTTTCATCAGGGAAGGAGGGGGTAAGGGCTGGGGCCTTAAGCTGCCCTCCTACCATTAGCGTCCCGGGAAGGGGCTTGTGTTCAAAAAAAGTTGGAAAAACATTTTTCCCTGTATGGGATACTAATGAGGTTAAATGCTCATCATATCTTTCACTGTAAGTGAGTAAAGAGGGAGATATCCGGTATTTTTTCTTATCAGCGCAAACTTCTGCATTAACCGTCTCTTTATGCCGGCATTTTTCAATTGAGCCTGTTACGGGGGAAGGCTGATGCTATGTCTATTGACTGGAGGGAGGCAATGAAAAACCCCGTCCGGAAAGGAACGGGGTTTTAAGAAAGGCTATGTCACAACAAACAGTTGATAAATAGCCATTTTTATAGGGGAGTATCAGAACTCCCCTACAAACTGTTATTTGCAGTTATCTATACTCATTTGGAATTTCGATATGAAGTGTCTCACACAATAACTTCACATCATGTGCATCATTTTCATCAAACTCGTATCCCAGATGGAACATTACTTGACTATATGGTTCAATACAGGAAACCTCTATTTCCTCAATTCTTCCTTTACCCGAAAAAGTTTCTACCGGAAAACAATCCCCATCATAAAGAATTTCACCTTCGTCCGTATATTCAAAACAATGCAAATCAATAATTCTGTTTTTCAAATCTTCCCATACAGTATGGTTCAATGTTGTATATTCCATCTTAATCTCATAAAAGCCATTAGCTTTCATTATTTCTATAAAGTTCTGATAATCGTTCTTTTCTACAAAAATGTCAATATCATTATGGGCTCTTGACTGATATCCAAGAAGAGCATCTACACCCCAGCCACCATCAAGAAAGACTTTAATCTCCGCATCTATTGCAAATTGAAGAATCTGTTTTACATCTGTTATATTGACCATCTTATCATCTCCACAAATTCTAATTAGGCGACCAGAGGAACTGCTGGTCTGTTTGATAAATCTCTGCATTTAGCAGTTTTCAATGTTGCCAAAACGAAAGTTAAGAAGATGTTCCTTTTCTCCATGTCGCTTTCTTTGGCGTAATTTACAAGGTTATTCCACACAAGATAGTTGTTCAGATACTTGGTAGAAACACCGTTAAAGCCACGCATAAACCTCTTTAGCTGGCTATGGTAGCTATTGATATGTTGGATATTATAAATGCCTTTCTTGGCTTTGCCAGTCTTTAACTGCACAAGGTCAATGCCATTGGCATTTGTAAATCTCACATAGGAGTTCATCTTGTCCGTAACAAGAGTGGAATTGGTCTTAATCCTACCATCATAAATATGATGTAAATCTCTTGTAGAAACTCTACCAGTATTCGTAATCTTGGAGATAGACAAGCCATTCCTATTAACCGCACAAGGAACACATACCTTTTCTTGGGACAAGCCTCTGATATGTGTAGAATGACCACGCTTATGAGCCTTGCGTGGCATAGCAAATGTCTTACTCTTGCTATGATTGCCCTTGTACGAGATGGCGAAAAAAGTTTCGTCAGCCTCAATAATGCCGTCAAGGGTAACATCGTCTGCCATATTCTGAAGTGCATCCAAAATCTTGTGTCTCCAAAGGAATGCGGTGTTTCTGTGAATCCCACAAGCAACAGCAGTCTTACGAATGGATAAGCCATTCATCATACAATCAATGTACTGCTCCCACACGGACAAGTCTTTTCTTGTACCAGACACAATGGAGTTCGTAGCAATCACGAAGGACTTGCCACAATCCTTACATACATATCGCTGTGTGCCATCTTTACGATGACCATTGCGAACCACATGGATACAGCCACAAAGAGGGCATACACGACCATTTGCAAAGCGTTCCTTTGCTACGAAATCTTCAATATTCAAAGACTTTACAAAGGCAGGACTTAAAAGCATTGTTTTAAGGCTTTCCTGCTCTGCGACAGTCAACTTACCGATAATATCTAATGCATCTTTGATAGTAGGCATATCCAATTACCTCCTTCGGTGGTACTGTTTCTTACTATTATTATACGCTATTTCTCGTCAAAAATCAACCATTTGTTGTGACAGAGCCTTAAGAAAAATGGTACGCGGTATAGGATTTGAACCTACGACCTCCACCATGTCAAGGTGTTGCTCTACCACTGAGCTAACCGCGCATTTGTAAGTGCGGGCAGATTATTACCCGATTAAGGAGGAAAGAGCAATACTTTTTTTGAGAACGCCTCATTTTGGGGACGGGGGACGGAAGAGTTCCTTCGAGGAAAAAGACACTGATTTCTCTTCCTATACAAAGTATTTCTGCTAGTCTAAGAGGAACGTTTCACAGAGTATGATGAACAGACATTTTATTTTTGCATTGTGTACTGTGCTGGGGTTCAGCGTTTCCGGCATTTCCATGGCTCAAAGCGTTCCCACGGACAAGGAAGCCGCAGCCAAGGCTGCCAAGGCGGCGAAAGTGAAATTCCGCTGGGGCAAGAGCCTGAAAAGCGCTCAAAAGCAGGCGGAGGAAACTGGCCTTCCCATTGTTCTTCTTTTCACGGGAACGTCCTGGTGCGGCTTTTGTGTTAAGCTGGAGAAAGAAATCCTTTCCAAAAAGGACTTCAAACAAGGCATGGACGGCGTGGCCATTGGCGTCAAATTTGAGTTCGGCAGTTCGGATTTCAGCAAGTTCAAGGAAGCCAAGACGTATAACATTACCGGCGTGCCGGCCATGGTGGTGGTGGATGCGGATGGCAAGGAGCTGGGCCGCACGGGTTATGTTCCCGGCCGTACTCCCGCCCAGTACGTTGAATTTTTCAAGAAATACGCACCCAAGACTGCGGAAGGCAAGTAAGGCAGGTGTTCCGAAGAGGAGCTTGATTAACAGGAGCGGCGGACGAGAATCCGGCGCTCTTTTTTTGTTCCGGCAAGAGAGGCTGGAAATTTGTTCGCTGGACTGCTTTAAGGCCACCATCGTATAAAAGTTATGACAAAGCATATTGAATGAATGGGTTACGTATCAGGTCCCATCTGCATGCCTGAATTTACGAATGCATTTAGCGGCCTAAAGGAGGATCGGAAACTCACCCATGACGAATTGGTGAGAGCCATCCGGTTTATGATCGCAGCGGAATATGAATCCATCCAGCTTTATACCCAGCTTGCCGCCTCCATTGATGACAAGCTGGCTCAAGAGGTGCTTTGGGATATTTCCAATGAGGAAAAGGAACACGCGGGCGAATTTCTCCGCCTCCTCCAGGTGCTGGCCCCTGACGAGCAGGGCTTTTATGACGAGGGGATGGGGGAAACTAATGAAAAGATTGACAAGCTGAAGGCGTCCTGCCCGGACGGCGCATGCAGCAGTTCCGCCGCCCATTGACGGTGCTTTTCATCCTTTGCTGTAAAACGTCCGGTTTTCTTCAGGTGAAGCCGGGCGTTTTTCTGTTCCGGTCTTGCGGTATCTCTTTTCCTTATTACGTGCCAGTGGCGGGAATGTATTGTAAAAGCGGGCAGTATAAGTGAAACCCCGTGCTTCATCCGTATTCGGGATGATACTGGCCTTCTTAGACCATTGGTTATGAATAAAAATTCAAAGAATGTCGCTGAAAATATATGACAGGAACATTTTGAATGTATTCATTGCAGTCTGGGTCATATCTGCATGCCTGAATTTACAAATGCATTTAGCGGATTAAAGGAAAACCGGAAACTCACCCATGGCGAATTGGTGAGAGCCATCCGGTTCATGATTGCAGCGGAATATGAAGCTATCCAGCTTTATACCCAGCTTGCAGAATCCATAGACCATAAGCTGGCCCAGGAAGTTCTGCTGGATATTTCCAATGAGGAAAAGGAACACGCGGGCGAATTTCTCCGCCTCCTCCAGGTGCTGGCCCCTGACGAGCAGGGCTTTTATGACGAGGGGATGGGGGAAACTAATGAAAAGATTGACAAGCTGAAGGCGTCCTGCCCGGACGGCGCATGCAGCAGTTCCGCCGCCCATTGACGGTGCTTTTCATCCTTTGCTGTAAAACGTCCGGTTTTCTTCAGGTGAAGCCGGGCGTTTTTCTGTTCCGGTCTTGCGGTATCTCTTTTCCTTATTACGTGCCAGTGGCGGGG
>CDZK01045927.1_pt1 | contig 18120 bp, 16 predicted proteins | sample 557401 | NCBI WGS metagenome assembly CDZK01 (sample SAMEA3182108, study PRJEB8094) | gut metagenome | biome: human; feature: gut; material: Stool; isolation source: human stools | place: Canada | collected 2013-04-25 | reverse complement strand
CCCATATAGATGCTGAATCAATACCATTTTGAACAGCACCACCGGGTCTACACTCGGCCTGCCATTGTCTTCACTGTACAATGGTTCCACCATTTCATATAGATGTTTGAAATCTACCGCCTTGTCTATTTTCCGTAGCAAATGCTCCGCTGGTACCAGACTCTCGATTCCTACCAACTCAATCACATTACGATCCATCTTCCCTCGTTCCAGCATCCCTCTCACCACCTCCTCTATTTTACCTCATATAAACGAAATAGCCCAGCATTTGCTGGACTTTTTCGACAGGCTGAATCAGGCCGCCGGTTCCTTTCGGAACCGGCGGCCTGATTTTTTCGTTTATCAAGCACCAAATTGGCGTGGATCTGTTCTGAAACTCATTCCATGTTCTTTCCCTGCGTCACTCCACCACCGCCGCGGCCTCATCCTGCCGCTCCCTTGCCGCCTCCAGGTCATCGAAATCCCCCAGGGCCCGCAGGTCCACATGGGAAGCGTCCACCCCGAACACCGGGCGTTCCGCCCACTGGGCCAGGGTGGCGGGATAGTCTCCTTCCAACTGTCCCCGGACGCTCTCCGAGCGCAGGCGGCACACCTCCAGCAGGGTGTCCACCGCCAGCAGGTGGTCCTCATAGGAGCAGAAGGCGGTGGGGTCGGCCTGGACATAGGGGGCGATCATGGCCTGGGTCTGCCGGATGACCGCCTCATACCGGCCGCTCTCGAAATACTCCGTGAGCAGATGGTCGAAATAGGCGTGATACCGAGCAAAATAGTCGTTGTTTTTCATCAGATTGTGATAGAGGGGGCGTTTCAGCATGGTCTCCCCCCGGGCGGGGGTGTTGATGGGCCAGTTGATCAGTACGTCGGGGTCCCGGATGGGATCGGTCATGCCCAGGGCGTAGGTGCCGAAGGCCAGGTTGTAGTCCCAGGGCAGGATGGAGATCACCCCGTCCTCCTCATAGAGGAAGTAGTTGTGTCCGGTGTGGCCCAGGTAGCTGTCCCAGTTCATGACGAACACCTGGACGGTAAAATACCGTAGCACCTCGTCCACGTTGATTGCTGTCTCCAGGTCCTCCCCGGTGGACAGCACCCGCAGGGTCTGGATCAGCCGCTCCCGGTCCGCCCCGTCGGTGGAGAACTTGGCGTTGTCGAAAATATTGGGGTAGAGGGCGGGATCGTCCCCTGTGTACCACAGGGCCACGTCGGCGTTCTCCGCGTTCAGGGAGTGGTAGTCCGGCTTATAGAGCGCTCCGTGATCCGGGCCGAAGTTCCGCCGGGCAAAAGCCTCCTCCGGTTCCTCGATGGCCAGGAACAGCCCCCAGGGGGCGCCGTTCACCGTCACCCAGGCATAGCTGCACAGAGGGGCCGGCGCCTCCATGTAGGCCATCATGTGGTAGGCCAGGTAGGTCTTGAGGTAGCTGTTGTCCTGGAAGGAGGCATCCAGGGAGAGCTTGTCCAGTCCGTGGTAATTCCCGCCGTCCACATAGTGGTCGAATTCCAGCTTCAGGCTGTACCGGGACAGGCCGTACTCCTCCGTCAGCCGGAGGGAGTTGTTCCCCTTGGCCCGCAGGCCCACTTGGTAAAATTCCTCCCCGTCGATGACCGCGGTACAGGGGATATATTCCTCCGCCGGGGCGTTTTCCAGAAAGGCCGCCCAGTCCTCCACCCGCAGGTCCACCGTGTGAACCCGGTCGTCGTCAAAGAGGCGGGAGGCATACCCGGGCGCGGCGCTGGCTGGCCGGAGGCCAAGAACCTCCCCGAAGCAAAGCAGGCCGGTGAGGATCAGGGCCAGCAGGATGGCCGCGGCGCAGATGCGGTCGATATGCCGGTGGCGGATCATGGCCTCACCCCATGTAGTCCCCGTTGTAGGAGACCAACACCACGTTCCCCACGCCCTCCATGGCCCCCAGCTCATTGACGAACTCGGTGTCGGCCTCCCGCAGGCGCACCTCGTAGTTCAGCTCGATCTGGCCCGGGGCCACGCTCTTGCTCTTCAGGTTCAGCCGCCGGACCCGGGCCTCCACCAGGGCGCGCACCTGCCCCTCCACATCCTGGTCGGCGCAGTGGACCACCAGGATGTAGGGGGACTCCCCGTTCTTCTGCCGGGAGAACACCAGCAGCACCACCCCCACAAATAGGCTGCCCACCACCGCCAGGGGGATGAGCCCCGCCGCCAACACGATGCCCGCCGCGATGGCCCAGAACAGGAAGGCGATATCCATGGGCTCCTTGATGGCGGTGCGGAAGCGGACGATGGACAGGGCGCCCACCATGCCCAGGGAGAGGACGATGTTGCTGGTCACCGCCAGGATGAGCAGGGTTGTGATGAGGGTGAGGGCGATGAGGGTCACCCCGAAGCTGGGGGCGTACATGACGCCGGCGTAGCATTTTTTATAGACCAGGAAGATGAACAGGCCCAGGCAGAAGGCCAGCGCCAGGGCGATGGCGGCGTCCGGCAGGGAGACCGCGTCCAGCCGCTCCAGAAAGCTGGATTTGAAGATGTCCTGAAAGGTGAACGTGGGCATGGCAGCCACACCTCTTTTCTTCGTTCTCAGTCAAACCGCCGGCACAGGGCGTATTTGGAACAGGCCCCCGCCCGGCGGCCCGGCGTCTGGACGGCCAGCCGCACCAGGTCGGGGAGAAAGGCATCGTACTTGACCTCCAGTACCGTCACCCCCTCCAGGGGCCTGAGGGGAAAGGCTCCTGGGGACAGGAAGCCGGCGCTGTCCCCGCAGGTGCGCAGGTCCCGGTCCAGGGTCACCCGGACGTTTCCGGGGGCGTACAGGAATGCCTCCCGGTCATAGCACACCACCGTCCTGGGCCGCAGCAGCGTCCCCCGGAGCTTGTGGTACAGCTCTGTCAGCAGCGGCTCCCCCCGCTCCAGAAGGAAGGCGTCCTCCCCGGAGAGCAGCCGCTCCGCCTCCGACCAGGTCAGGCGGGCGGACCGCTTGCCGCACAGGCCGTTCACCTTAAATTTTTTCTCCAGCTTGAGAAAATCCGGGCGCTCCCCGTAGTACCGCAGGCGGAACTTCTCCCGCCGGTCCACCCCGTCCAGCTTCTCCCGGAGGGCGGTATCGTAGGGGGTGTCGAAATACAGGCTGGTCACCCGGTAGGAGCCGTCCGGCCCGGCGTGGCCGTCCCGGGGAAAGAGCTTCCCCAGCCTGGAGGCGAGCACCAGATCCTCCTGGGGAGAGATCTGGTGCTTGACCTCGTGGCGCAGGCGGAGGGGCTCAGTCGTCCCAATCGTCGTCCCAGTCGTCATCGTCGTCCCGGTCGTCGTAGTCCGTGTCGTCCCAGCCGTCGTCATCGTCGTCCCAGTGGTCCTCGCCGGTGGGGTCGCCGTACCAGTCGTCGTCATCGCCCCAGTCGTCGTAGTCGGTGATGCCATCGGCATTGGGGCCGTAGTCGGTGTCGTCGTAATCGGTGATGCCGTCGGCGTTGGGGCCGTAGTCCGTGTCGTCGTAATCGGTGATGCCGTCCGCGTTGGGGCCGTAGTCCGTGTCGTCGTAGTCGGTGATCCCATCCGCGTTGGGGCCGTAGTCGGTGTCGTCGTAATCGGTGATGCCGTCCGCGTTGGGGCCGTAGTCGGTATCGTCGTAATCGGTAACGCCATCATTGTTGGGGCCGTAGTCCGTGTCATCGTAGTCGGTGATACCGTAATCGGTGATCCCGTCGTTGCCCGGGCCATAGTCGGTGTCGTCATAGTCCTGGAACTCCGCGTCCATCTCAGTGACCTTGCCGGTGTAGGCGTTCACCTCGTACTCGTACTCCACGCCGTCCAGGACGAACTCCACCTCGTACTCCCCGTCGTCCAGGTCGTACTCCTTCTCCACGAATTGCAGGTCGTCCCGGCCCAGTTGGGTGGAGAGGATGCTCTGGGCGGCGGAGGCGTTGATGTACCCCTTGTCGCCGTAGGCATCGTCGTAGTCGTCCTGGTCCAGGGTCACGGGCTGAGAGCCGATCTGGTCGGTCTCCACCACCAGCCGGACCGCCTCGGCCAGTTCATTGAGGAACTGGTCGCTGGGATAGGCGGAGCCCCGCTCCAGCTTCAGGATGATGTTCTTCTCGTGGCCGCCCACGGTGGCGTCGAAGTAGCCCAGGGCATTGATCTCGTCCACCAGCTCTCCCACCACCTGGGTACAGGGCCGGCCCTGGTAGCCGGTGTAGGAGGCCAGCAGGGTCTGGGCCTCCTGGTTGCGGCCGGTGAGGGCCACCACGTTGCCAGCGTCGTCATAGTCCATCTCGATCTCCGGGTTCACACTGAGCAGGACAGTGCCCACGGCGCCGCCGCTCTCTTCCAGAAGGGGGGCGCTGGTGCCGGGGGCCTCGGGGAGGGACGCCGTGCCGGCGCCGTTCCCGCAGGCGGTCAGAGCGGTCAGGGCCAGGGCGGTGGTCAGGGTCAGGGCAAACAATTTGGTGTGGATGTTCTGTTTCATGTCTTTCATCTCCTTGAACATGGTGTTTGGTTTTGTGTTCTGATTTTAGATTACGGAGCCGCTGCCGAAAAACCGGGGTCTGGGAAAAACTTTTTTCATCTTCTTCGGCTGACACAGGGAGGATACGGCGGCCGGCCTTCCAAACCGGGGCCGCGGCGGAAATTTTTCTGCTTTAATCGTCGTCATCCCGATCTCCGTCATCGTCATCATCATCCCAGTCGTCCTCATCGTCTTCCCAGCGATCATCGCCGTCGTCCTCCCAGCGGTCATCACCGGTATCCCGGTCATCGTCCCGGTCCTCATAGTCAGTGTCACCGTCCACATAAGGGCCGTCGTTGTGAGACTCATAGTCGGTGACGCCGTCGCTGTAAGGACCGTAATCCGTATCCTCATAGTCGGTGATCCCGTCCGCGTCAGGGCCGTAATCGGTATCCTGGTAGCCGGTCGCACCGCCGCTGCCGGGTCGATCGTCCGTGTCATACGGGACAACGGGCGGATCGGTCTGCTCCGGAAGTGGTTCTGGGGTAGGTTCCGGTTCAGGGGGCATCACCGGGATGACTACCTCAGTGGCCGGCGGCTCCTCGTCAGTGGGGCCGATCCGGATCACGATGGCCTCCCCATACCGCTCCTCCAGAGCCTCCCGGGCCTCCTGTTCCTCCCGGGCCTGCCAGTCGGCGTCAGAACTGGTGACCGTGATGGACACCGTCTCCCCATCGGAGAGGTAGCCCAGGCCGATGGCCCGCTCCACCAGCTCTTCGGTCACGTCCTCCCGGTCCTTGCCCCCATAGTCGTAGCCCTCGATCAGGACCTGGCCGTCCGCGTTGAGTCCCTCCAGCTCCAGCACCCGATCGGTGCGGCTGAGGGTGAGCTCCACATCCGGATTGATCTGGATGCGCAGGGCGCCGTAGGGGGTGAAATTGGGCTGGTAGTAGCCGAAGAACACGATGCACAGGCAGGCGGCCAGACCGGCGACGCCGGACAGGGGCTTCCACAGGGCGGGGCGTTTTTCCTTGGGACGCCGCAGCTCCACGATGTCCCGCACCGTGTCCCCCACCTGATAGCGCAGGTTGGCTGCCTTCAAAAAGCGGCCCTCCTCGTCCAGCACCACCGCATAGGCCGGATGCACCTCCATGACCAGATAGTTCACGCCTCGTCGCCCCCTCTCTTTGGGCCCACCTGGCACAGGTGGCCCCGGATGATCTCATAGCCGTTGGTGAAGGCCAGCAGGATGGCCACCAGGTACTTCCGGTGCCGCTCCATGGTCTTCTTGTCGGTGCCGGAGCCGGCGGACAGCTCCCCCATGGGCAGCTTGCCCGTGTCCTCCACCCGCTTGAGCAGCTCCGGCTGGGTCCGGGCGAAGTCCAGCACCCGGCGGCAGGCGGCGAAGGTCCGCTCCTGCCGGGGGCAGTTGTCCGCCACGTCGGAGAAGGTCAGGCCGAACTGGGCCAGCTTCTCGGAAAACTCCTGGATCTCCCGCCGGCTGGCGGTGCGCACCGCATAGTCTTCGGCGTGGTCCACGGTGTCGGGGATGGTGTCCAGCAGCTCACCGCCGTCCTCCTCCCCGCCCAGGGGGGTGTGGAGGGAGATCACATTGCCGTGGCGCTTCTCCGTCCGGTAGTGGTCGATGAGCCGGTTGCGGATGGCCCGGGCGGCGTAGGGCAGGAAGGCGCCCCGATTTCTCTCATAGGCCAGCACTGCCTCGTAGAAGGCCAGCATGGCGATGCTCAGCTCGTCCTCGTGGCCGTTCTCCGGGGCGGTGTGGAGAAACTTTACCGTCTCCGAGCGGATAAAGCCCATGTACTGACGGATGAGGGCGTCCGCCGCCTCCGAATCCGTCTTGGCCGATTGCACCTGGGAAACGATGTCGTGCTCTGTGCGCACCATTGCCATCCCTCCATCCCCCTCCGGCAGAAGGATACGGACACGCCGCCGGATTTTCGGGGTCACAGCAGAAAATTTCAAAGGGTAGAAAACGCTATTGTAAAGTTTAGCGGCTGCGAAGCGGAAGCGCGACCGTCTGGATGTCAAATCTTTGTCAAATGTAGGTAAAGAAACAGATGGGGCGGTCTTGTGTTCCCTTGGATGGGTTGCGCGCCAGGGTTCTTCGTGGTAGGATGGAGGCACGCACACAGAAAGGAGCGCGCGGGATGAAACAGATCATTTCTTTCGGTTTGACAGCGGCGCTTTTGCTGGCCTGCCTGACCGGCTGCGGCGGACAGGCGGGCGATACCGCACCCGGCGGGACAGCTCCCTCCGGCGGCCAGACTCCCCCGGCGTCCTTCGCTCCGGAAACGCCCGCCGGCCAGGGGCAGACGCCGCCTGTGTCCCCCACCCCGGAGGGGGAAGTCGCCACCGGTGAGATCAGCCGGGAGGAGGCCCTGGCCATCGCCCTGGAGAACGCCGGGGTGCCGGAGGGGGACGCCTACAACGTCAAAAACGAGACAGACAGCGACAACGGCATCCCGCTCTACGACATCGAGTTCGAGACGGACTACGGCGACTACGACTTTGAGGTGGCCATGGCCGACGGACGCATCGTGGGGGCGGACTACGAGGTGGACGAGGAGTGGCTGGACGCCCTGGGCGGCAGCCCTGTCACAGCGGAGGAGGCCACTTCCATCGTGGCCGGCAAGGTTTCCGGCGCCAGTGCGGCGGACGTATCTGTCTGGGAAGAGTCCGGCGACGGCCGGGGACGTTACGAAGGGGAGCTGTTCCTGGACGGCATGAAGTACGAGTTTGAACTGGACCCCCGGACGGGGCGGATCTTCGACTGGACCGCCGATCTGAGGGACTGACCGGCACAGAAAAGCAGCGGGGAGAAGGCACATCTGCCTACTCCCCGCTGCTTTATTTTGCTGATGTTTAGAATGGCTCCTTGGGCGAGAGTCCCAGTTTGGCCTCCAGTTCCCGCGTTTTGGTCTCCATCTCGTACAGCGCCATGGAGGGCGTTTTTTCCTGCCTGGTCACCATCTTGACCAGGAGCTCGCTCAGGATGGACGCATTCGTCCGCTCCAGCAGCTCCATCGCCCGCTCCAACGTTTGCCCGGAGAATCCGACCTTTTCCAGCTTCCGGCGTTCCTTATCCAAACGCTTCATGGTCTTCACACCCCAATTCGCCTGGTTATTTGGTGAATTGGGACAGGGCCAGCAGCGCCTGGGCAGTCTGCACCCGAGTGGCTGCCTGGCCGGGGGCCAGCGTGTCCAAGGAGGTCGCGGTGAGCACGCCGGCCTCCACCGCCCAGGTCATGGCCTCCGCAGCGTAGCCGGCGATCTGGTCATAGTCGGCGAACTCCCGGACGGCCATGCCGCCCTGGGCGGTGTCATAGCCCTCATGCCGGGCGTAGCGGTAGAGCATGACCGCCAGCTGCTCCCGGGTGATGGGATCGTCCGGGCCGAACAGGCCGCCGCCGTAGCCGCCGGCGATCCCCTCGGAGGCGGCCCAGCGGACGGCCTCGCCATAGGAGGCCGCCGGGTCCACATCGGAGAAGTCCATCAGATAATTCACCACCGGGCGGCCCTCCAGCGCCCACAGGGCCGTGACCGCCTCGCCCCGGGTCAGCGTCCCATTGGGCTCAAAGCGGTCCGCGCTGACGCCGGCCATCAGGCCGTTCTCACAGACATAGCGCACCGCCTGGGCATCCCGGGCCTCCACATCGGTGAAGGGCAGGACGGACAGGGGCTCGCCGCCCACCTGATAGACAGCCACCGTGCCGGATACCTCACAGGCTGCCAGCAGCAGGGCCTCTCCGGTGGGGCTGACGGCATTACTCAGGAACAGCAGACCCTCGGGGGCCACATCGCCGCCGGTGACCCACTTGTCCAGCTCCCCGTCCTCATACTCCTCGGAGCCCTCCACTATGGAGGCGAAATCCCGGGTGTTAATGTAGTTCACGTACTGGGCGGAGGCAGGCTCGGTCACGTCATAGACCATGACGCCGCCGGTGCGCTCCAGGGCCACGAAGGCATAGGTGCGGCCGTCCACCGTACCAACCGTGACGCTCTCCGCCTCCGGTCCCTTCTTGCCAGAGCGGTCATCCACCACGGTGTTGTCGTTGGAGCAGTTGTAGTAATCGGTCAGGTACCGGGCGGTGAGGGTCTCAAAGTCGTTGCCGCTGGTGAACACCTCGGTGACGCCGTTCTCCCCGGCCTCATAAATGGTAAAGGTGCGGCCGCCGAAGAGGTAGTCCTTGCCGCTGTCCAAGCCGTCAAAGTCCTCCACCTTGAAGAAGACCACCTTGCCCTCCAGGCCGGAGTTCTCCCCGGTGATGGCTCCAGTGGGGGAGGTCACGCCCTCCTCGCCGAAGTCCTGCTCGTCCTCGCTGAGGTAGAAGGTGCCCAGATCCTCGTCGCCCCACTCTCGGGCGTCGCCCTCGTTGGCGGTGACCAGATAGGTTTTGCCGTCCACCTGGAAGGCGGCGATGCCGTCGGGCATCCGGATGCCCATGAGGCTGCCGTAGGTCCTGGGCGCATAGGCGTCATCCTTCTTGTCGATATCAATGGGGGTGACGCCGTAGTCCTCAAAGCCCGCGGAGTAGATCCCGTCAAAGGTACGGGAGGTCAGATCCAGCACCGCGATGGCGTTGTTCTCCTGCAGGGTGATATAGGCCTTGCCGCCGGAGACGGCGATGTACTCTGGCTCCAGGTCCGTGGAGGGATCGACTCCCTTCTTCAGCACGATCCCGGCTGAGGCCAGCTCGTCACGGCGGGCGTCGAAAGCGTCAAAGCCCACCACCTCGCTGGTGAGGGTTGACACATCTGCCACAGTGACCGAGCCTCTGGGGTCGGCGATCCCGGCTCCATATCCCTCCCGAGGCTCCCCCTCGTCGGCGGTGAGGACGGTGCTGCTGCCGGCAAAGGTCACCATATCCGGCTGCACACCGGTTTCCACCAGTCCCCTCAGGGTCAAGGAGCCGTCGGCATTGCAGGCGAACAGGGCTACCCGGCCGGCGTCATGATATCCCTCCGCCTGGAGGGCGGCGGCCAGGATGGTGTTGTCCGGAGAGATGGCCACGGAGGTCATGTCCCCATAGCGGAATGAGCTGTCCGCCGCCTCCACCAGGGCCTTCACGTCGATGTCCGTGCCGCTGAGCCGGGCGACGGAGATCCCGGCGGTGAGATCCCCCAGGGGGATTGCCGCCAGCAGGCCGCTCTGGCCGTTGATGGCGTAAGCATAGCCATTGCTCTGGCTGTAGGCCACGATCTCCATGACGCCGCCGTCCACGTTGTACTGGCCGGAGGCGTACCGGGCAATCAGGTTCAGATTCAGGGGGGAATTGCCGTTTTCATACCCAGCGGTCGAGTTGATGCCCGCTGCCGCCGCTGGCACCGCGGCGCCCAGCTGAAGCGCCAGGGCGAGGGCCATGGCAATGGCTGCCGGCCGTCTTGCTTTTCTCATGCTGTTTCCTCCTGCGATTTTGTTTTGGAAAGGGAGCGGTACGTTCTCCCTATTTGATTTAGTATAATCCCACGACTGTAAAATCCGAAAGAGGGAATGTGTAAATTTCTTGTAGGCAGAGGAGGTCTGGAACGAAACCGGGTTCATAGCAAACGCGCTTCACATGGATTTGACGGTTTCTTTACTGAAATACTGTCGCACGCTGGGAAAGGCGTCTGCTATACTGAACACAGATGCGGTAGGCATCGGTTGGGAGCGGCAGTATGGAGTACGGTTTCAGACAGCCCGATCAAAATCGACAGAGTATGATCAGCGCCGGTTTGCGCCCTTACAGGGCGGACCGGCGCTGTTTTTGTGGATGCCGCGCCCAATGGTCATAAGACAGCAAAGAAGAAAGGCAGGCGCAACGTATGCAGAAGACCTATGTGCTGGACGCCAATGTCCTCCTCCAGGCCCCCTACGCTCTGGAGTCCTTCGAGGACAACCACATCGTGCTGCCACTGGCGGTGCTGGAGGAGTTGGATGATCGGAAGGGGGCTGACGGCGAGGCGGGAAACAACGCCCGGCAGGCCCTCCGCTTCCTGGAGGACCTGCGGCTCCGGGGCGACCTGGTAAAAGGCGTGACCCTGCCCAGTGGAGGCACCGTGCGCCTGGAGGTCAACCATGTGGACGCGGCCCTTCCCCAAGGGATAGAACCCGGCAGCCGGGCGGGAAGGGTGCTGAAGGTGTGTCGGGGCCTCATGGACGAGGGAGCGCCGGTGACGCTGGTGAGCCGGGACATGGTCGCCCGCATCCGGGCCCAGATGATGGAGGTGCCGGCGGAGGACTTCACCACCGACCGGCTGCCGGATGGAGCCCAGCCCTACACCGGCCGGGCGGAGGTCTACATCTCGGACAGCCTGCTCACAGCGTTCAAGAAAAAGGGAGCTCCGGCGGAAGAACTCTATACCGTGGACGGCGCGGGGGAGCGGAAGCCGGTTTCCTTGACCGAGAACCAGTTTGTCCTTCTGCGCTCGGATACCGAGCCGAAAAAGACCATGCTGGGCCGCTTTCATGAGGAAAGGGTGACCGCCCTGCGCTTTGGCGACGTCCGCCCATTCGGCGTCAAGCCCCGGAGCGTGGGCCAGCAATTTATGCAGGAGGCCCTGCTGCTGCCGGCGGAGGAGGCGCCCCTGGCCATCATCCAGGGGCCGGCGGGTACCGCCAAGACCTTTTACGCCCTGGCCGCCGGGCTGGAGCAGGTGCTGGAGGCGGAGGCGCGGCCCTACCGCAAGATTTTGGTGTGCCGCCCCAACGCCCAGTTTGACGCGGACATCGGCTTCCTCCCGGGCAGTGAGCAGGAGAAGATCTCCCCCCTCATGCGGCCTATCGTGGACAATCTGGAGATCCTGCTGGATCTGGAGGGAAAGAAAAAGGAGCGGCGCAGCGAGGAGGAGCTCCGGGGGCGCATCGACTACCTCTTCGACACCGGCGTCATCACCGCCGAGGCCATGAACTTTATGCGGGGCCGGTCCATCACCGACACCTGGCTCGTCATCGACGAGGCCCAGAACCTCACCCCCCGGCAGGTCAAGGGCATCGTCACCCGGGTGGGAAAGGGCACCAAGGTGGTGCTGCTGGGGGATCCGGCCCAGATCGACCACCCCCTGCTGGATACCCGGAGCAACGGATTGACCTACGCCAGCGCCCGCATGAGGGGCAGCCCCCTGTGCGCTCAGCTGACCATGCTCCCGGACGAATGTGAGCGTTCCTCCCTGGCCCTGGATGCGGCGGTGCGGATGTAAATGAATTCGGAACTTTCATAACACGGCGTGAAAGAAAATTTATTTACATTTTACAGGGCTCTGGAAGAAGAATTTACATCCCAGTGGTACACTGTGCCTGTGTGAGCGAGAAACACACCATCATAGGGAGGAAAATATGCTATGAGTATCGCACAGAAACAGACTGCCACACAGTCACAAAAGCTGATGATCTTTGTCCTGTCCATGTCCCTGTACGGGCTGGCCACCCTGTTCACCGAGCTGATCCCCAAGTTCCAGGTGGGGGTCGTGGAGTTCTCCGTGGAGTACTTCCTGTTCATTCCCCTGACCCTGGCCATGCTGTTCGACCCCCTGTCCGCCGCTTTGGGCGCCGCCACCGGCGAGCTGGTATTCAGTGAGATCATGCTGGGCCAGTTCGGCGGCCTGGGCGAGCTGGAGAAGTTCCTCACCGTCACCATCGGCGTGTACATTGCCGGCCGGCTGGTGAAAAACCCGAAGAACCGCGCCATGGTGGGTGTAGCCGCCATCACCGGAACCGCCGCCCAGCTGCTGATGGGCACCGTGGTGGACATCCTGAAGGTCCAGCTGGCGGTGGAGGACTTCGAGGCCGTGGCCGGCCTTCCCGAGAGCGTGTTCGCCACCGAGGGCTTTGCCTTCCTCAACGATCTGCTGTTCTCCGGGATCCTGTTCTGCCTGCTGCCCACCCTGTATCTGGTGCCCAAGCTGTACGGCAAGATCGAGCCCCTGCTGGGTATGGCCCCCCGTACCCCGGAGAGCGCCGTCAGCGGTATCAGCCCCAAGGCTCTGATCGTGTGCGCCGTCGGCTTTGTGTGCGCCATCGTAGCTGAACTGGCCGCCACCGCCGGCATGTCCCTCATCGACTGGGAGGCCGAGTGGGCCGAGAGCGGCACCGCCCTGGCTGTGGGCATGGTAGCCGCCGCCGCAGTGGCCATCATCGCCCTGCTGGTCATCAAGAAGAACGCAGGGAAAAAGTCCGCGGTGAACTGAGATGAACGCGGTTGAGATCGACGACCTGACCTACACCTACCCAGGCGCCCCTCAGCCCACACTCCGGGACATCAGCCTCCAGATTCCCAAAGGGGACTTCCTGGCGGTCGTTGGCAACAACGGCTGCGGGAAGTCCACTTTGTGCAAGGCCCTCAACGGCCTGATCCCCCACTTCATTACGGGGACCATGGAGGGGAGCGTCCGGGTGTGCGGCCTGAACACGCTGGAGAGCGACGTGGGCGTCCTGGCCCAGAAGGTGGGCTATGTATATCAGGACTTTGAAAACCAGATCGTCCGGCCCACCGTGCTGGACGACGCCTCCTATGCCTGCCTGAACTACGCCTTCCCCGACTACCTGGCGCGGGGCAGGACTGCTTTGCGGCAGTGCGGTCTGGAGGGCAGGGAGGAGGAATATGTCTGGCAGCTCTCCGGCGGTCAGACCCACCTGCTGGCCCTGGCCGGCGCGGTGTCCCTCCAGCCGGACATTCTGATCCTGGACGAGCCCATCGCCCAGTTGGACCCCATGCACGCCGACCGGATCTATGAGGTCCTCCGGGACTTGAATGAGAACCACGGCAAGACCATCCTCGTCATTGAACACCATACCGAGTACATCGCCGACTACTGCAAGCATGTGATGCTGATGAGGGACGGCCAGGTGCGCTGGATACTGCCCACGGAGAATGCCCTCCAGCGGGTGGAGGAGCTGGAGGAATGCAACATCTTCCCGCCCCAGGTGACCCAGGCGGCCCACCGGCTGCGGAGGGCAGGCCGTCTCCCGGCGGACATCCTCCTGCCCACCACCGTGGAGGGAGGAAAAACCGCCTTCGCCGGACTGCATTATATCTCCCGGGAACGTCCGGCGCCAGCTGTCCCAGACGGAGAGAGCGCAGTCTCCTTCCAGGACGTATCTTTGGCCTACCGCTCGGTAAAGGGGGAGCCCCACACCGTGTTCGACGGCCTGAACCTGAACATACGGAAGGGGGAGAAGGTGGCCCTCATCGGTTCCAACGGGGCGGGCAAGTCCACCCTGATGAAGCTGATGGTGGGGCTGCTGAAGCCCAATGCCGGCACGGTGTCCCTGTTTGGGGAGGCCATTGGCGACAAAAAGGCTGAGGATCTGTCCCGGCAGATCTCCCTGGTCTACCAGAACCCGGAGGAGATGTTCATCAAGGACTCCATCCGTGCCGACATCGCCTATGCCATGGAGGTGCGGAAGGTCCCGGAGTGGGAGAAGCGCACCGCGGAGTTGCTGGAGCGGTTCCGGCTGACAGAGCTGGCGGACCGGGACGGCCGCCTCATGTCCGGCGGCCAGATGCGCCGGGCCAGTTTGGCCATCGGCATCGCCCTGAACCCGGGCATCCTGCTGCTGGATGAGCCCACCGCCAACCTGGACATCGCCACCCGGCGGGAGATCATGGGGGTGCTGTCCGACATGAAGGACATCATCCAGACCGCCGTCATCGCCACCCACGACATGCAGCTGGTGTGCCAGTGGGCGGAGCGGATCATTGTGCTGTGCAACGGCCAGGTGGTGGCGGACGGGCCCCGGGACGAGATCTTTGCCCGGACCGATGTGGTGGAACAGGTAGGCATCCGCCCGCCGGAGATCTTCACCATGGGGCAGGCTTTAGACAGGCGAGCCCTGTGCTATACCATCGACGAGTTCCTATCGTCCTTTCAGGAGGCGTGACCGCTGTGGAAAAATTGACCGCAAAACTCTCGGAGAGCATCCTGGATAAGCTCTCCATGGACTTCCTCCGCAATCAGGTGCTGAAGAACGCCTATGGCAATGACGACACCGTGATCGCCGCCCTGGACCCCCGGATCCTGCTGGCCTGGTATCTGTTCTTCGGCCTGGTGCCCTGGTTCGTGAGCGACATCCCCTTCCTGCTGGGATGCTTCCTGCTGGTGATGGCCACCACCCTCCTGGCGAGAGTGGCGGGGCTGGTGCTGTTCCTCTTTGCCCTGGGGGTGTTCTCTCAGACAGGGTATCTCTTTATCGTGACGCTGCTGTTCGGAGGCGACGCCTCCGCGGTGGCGCCCCTGCTGATCCTCACCCTGAAGGTGGCCACCATCTCCCTGGCCTCGGTGACAGTATTCTCCGGGCTGGACCCGGACAAGCTGTCCAACGGCCTGATGTGGTACGGCTGCCCGGAGCGGCTGAGCTTCTCCATTTCCTACGCCTACCGGATGCTGCCCATGCTGATGGAGGAGTTTCAGAACGTGCTGCTCTCCTACCGGCTGCGGGGCAATCCCCCCGCCCACGACACCTTCGGCGGCAAGGTGAGGTATCTGATCTATCAGGTGAAGATCATTATGCAGTCCTTCTACCCACTGATGCTCAACACCGCCAAGCGCTCCCGCACCACGGTGGAGGCGCTGGAGCTGCGGGGCTACCGGTACGCGGCGGTGAACAAGTCCGTGAAAAAGATCAAGCTGGCCGCCCTGAAGGTCACTTATAACGATGGACTGTTCCTGGCCGTCTCCTTCCTGGTGGTGGCGGTGGCCGTCCTGATCTCCACACTGCTGTAAGAAAGAAGGTCATTTCTCTTGCGCCTGGATTTTCACACCCATGGGAAGCTGGCCAAAAAGCTCCCATTTTCCACCGCCTACACCGACTGGCTCTTCGGCGAGGCCAGACGGGCCGGACTGGACGCCCTGTGCCTGACGGAGCACTTCAACACCCTCCAGTTTGCCGATGTGTACGGCTACATCGCCTCGGTGAGCCGAAGGACGGGGGACGCTCTGGAGCTGGAGAACGGCCTGCGCGTCTTCCCCGGCATGGAGACGGATGTGGCGGAGGGCGGTCATATCCTGTCCATCGGGCCCCTGGAGGCTATTCTGGAGCTGAACCGGCGGCTGGAGCCCCACAAGGAGAAGGGGGACTTTCTGCCCTTCTCTCGGCTCATGGAGCTGTTCGACCAATACCCTGTGCTGGTGGGCTGCGGCCATCCCTTTCGCGTCGGCGGTCATGTGCCTGAGCTGCCGGAGGAGCAGCTCCGCCGTCTGAAATTTCTGGATCTGAACGGAAAAGACCTGGCTCTTGACCGGGAGCGGACGGAGCGGCTTACCTGCGCCCTGGGGAAAAAGTTGGGCATCCCTGTGGTGTCCGGCAGCGACACCCACCAGGCGGTGCAGTACGGCTGCGTCACCACAGTCTTTGAACGGGAGGTGGACACCGTCCCCGCCCTCTATGGGGAGATGACAGCCGGCCGCTACGCCATTGATCTCTCCGACGCCGCCGCCTTCCAGGTGCGCACCGCCTGTCTGCTGAAGCGGTCCTTGAAGGAGATCCATGCCCTGGGAGGCGACTATGTGGCCATTCTGACCCGGGAGGCCACCGCATGACCGCCCTGACGGATCCCCTGGCGGAGGGGGCCATCCAGGCGGTGCTGGCGGCGGGGGGAGCTGCTGACCGATCCCGCCGCCGCAGGGCGGGCCTCTGCTGGCCTCTAACGGGCGGCTCCACAGCGCGCTGCAAGCAATTTTGAAAGAATGAGGGGGTTGTCATGGACCTGCACCTTCCCACCCCGGCCGGGGAACTGACCCGGGCGGAGCAGAAGATCCTGGATTATATCAACACCAACACGGATGCCTTCCTGTTTTCGTCCATCGGGCAACTGGCCCAGCGGCTGGAGCTCTCCGACGCCACGGTCTCCCGCTTCGCCCGCCATGTGGGCTGCCGGGATTTCAAGGCGCTGAAATCTCTGGTGCTGGAGCAGTCTCCCGGCCCGGCGGTAAAGCTGACGGCCACGCTCAGTCAGGGGGATCATTTCTCCCCCCAAGCCTGGCTGGAGCGGCAGCGGGCATACTTGGAGAAGACCATACAACAGCTCTCCACCGGGGAATTTGACCGGGCGGTGGAGGCTCTCTGTTCTGCCCGGCGGGTGTTTCTTCACGGAAAAAACGCCTCCGCTTCCATGGCACAGCTGCTCCATTTCCGCCTGCGGCGGCTGGGCTTACAGGTGTCTCTCCTTCCCTCCGGCGGTTCTGAACTGCTGGAAGGACTCGCGCAAGCGGCGGAGAACGATCTGGTGGTGCTGTTCAGCTTCTCCAAGCTCTCCCGGGAGGGCCGCATCCTCCTGGAGCACAGCCGGTCCGCCGGCTATCGGACCTTGGCCTTTGTGGGCCGCACCTGCCTGCCCGCGGAGGAGCGGGCGGACATCAGCCTCTTTGCCTACCGGGGGACAGAGAAGGAGTATCACTCTATGGCAGCTCCCGCCGCCCTGCTGGATGCTCTGGCAGTCGCTGTGGCGGAACGGTTGGGAGACGAAGGTACGCAGCGTCTCCAGTCGCTGCACCGGATGAAAAAGGACTACTTTCCAGACGGATGAACGCATCCCCCATGCCCGCACATGGGGGATGCGTTCATTTTCCAGGATGATGCACAAATTTTACACGCATTTTACTGCGCCGCGGTAGTGGGCGCAAGCCGGCTGTGATATGGTAGATTAGGATTATTTTATATATTCCGCGCATGGGCTTGCGCTGCCTGCGCACCACATCTGAAAAGGAAGGATCTGCTGCTATGAAACGCGCGGTTTTATCTGTATGTATCCTGGCATTGGCATTGATTCTGACAGCCTGCGGTCCGACGCCGTCTGACAGTGCAGTCTCCACCGGCGATTCCGCCAGCGGAGATCACGCCTTCGACTATGGCGGTGACGTGACGCTGCGCATTCTCTCCGGCTCGGAGAACCAGGAGCTGGAGGGTATCCTGGATGACTTCGTCCGGGAGCGGGGCGTGAACATCGAGATGGACTACCAGGGCTCCCTGGACATCATGCGCGCCCTCCAGGGGGAGACCATCGACTACGACGCGGTGTGGCCGGCCAGTAGCCTGTGGCTCACCGCCGGGGACACCCAGTACCGGGTGAAGCACGCCCAGTCCATCTCCATCACCCCGGTGGTCTTCGGCATCCGACAGAGCCTGGCGGAGGAGCTGGGCTTTGTGGGCCGGGAGGTGTCGGTGGGCGACCTGCTCTCCGCCATCCAGGCGGGGGAGCTGGAGTTCTGCATGACCTCCGCCACCCAGTCCAACTCCGGGTGCAGTGCCTACATCGGCTTCCTCTACGCCCTGCTGGGCAATCCGGATGTGATCACGTCGGAGAACCTCCAGACCCCGGGCCTGGCGGAGCAGATCACCCAGCTGCTCTCCGGCGTGGATCGATCCTCCGGAAGCTCTGACTGGCTGAAGGACCTGTTCCTCACCGGTGGCTACGACGCCATGGTGAACTATGAGTGCCTCGTCATCAGCGCCAACCAGGAGCTGGAGGCGCGGGGGGAGGAGACGCTGTACGCCGTCTACCCCTACGACGGTCTGTCCATTGCCGACTCCCCTTTAGGCTATGTGGACAACGGGGACGCCGAGAAGGAACAGGCCTTTCTGGATTTACAGGAGTATCTCCTGTCCGACGAGGTGCAAAACGAGATCCAGCGCACCGGCCGCCGCACCGGTTACGAGGGGGTGTCGGCGGAGAACGCCGACGTGTTCCGCGCCGACTGGGGCGTCCAGCCG
>CDZK01035754.1_pt1 | contig 18315 bp, 18 predicted proteins | sample 557401 | NCBI WGS metagenome assembly CDZK01 (sample SAMEA3182108, study PRJEB8094) | gut metagenome | biome: human; feature: gut; material: Stool; isolation source: human stools | place: Canada | collected 2013-04-25 | reverse complement strand
CAGATGGTTCAAACCAAATTATCATGCTCATGTCGTATTCGACTGGATGAACCATGAAACTGGAAAAAGCCGAAAGCTCAATGACGAGGATATGGCAACCATGCAGACCCTTGCTTCCGATATTCTCCTGATGGAACGTGGACAGGCTAAAGCTGTTACAGGTAAAGAGCATCTGGAACGGAACGACTTTATCATTGAGAAGCAGAAAGCCGAACTGCAACGTATAGAGGAAACCAAGCGACACAAGGAGCAACAGGTAAGCCTCGCCGAGCAGGAACTCAAACAGGTAAAAGCAGAGATACGTACGGACAAACTCAAAAGTGCAGCTACCGATGTAGCCACAGCCATAACCAGCAGTGTAGGTTCTCTTTTCGGAAGCGGTAAGCTGAAAGAACTGGAACATCACATCGAGCAGCTACATCAGGAAATTACCAAACGGGACAAAGCTACTGATGAATTGAAAATTCAGATACAACAAATACAGGAACAGCATGGCAGACAAATTCGTAATCTTCAAGGAATACACAATCAAGAACTTGAAGCCAAAGACAAGGAAATATCACGATTGAATACCATTCTCGAAAAAGCATTATGCTGGTTCCCATTGCTCAAAGAAATGCTGAGAATGGAAAAATTATGCTATGTCACTGGTTTTACCAAGGGGATGGTTGATTCTCTTTTATACAAAAAGGAAGCTCTCAGATGTAGTGGAAAAATCTATTCCGAAGAATATAGACAGAGATTTGAAACAAAAAATGTAATTTTCAAAATTGAACGAAGCCCGATCGATAAGAATAAATTGATGCTGACTATAAACCAACAGCCAATCAGCGAATGGTTCAAGGAACAATGGGAGAAGTTACAGCAGCATCTGCGTAACTCAGTGCAGAAAGAACAAAAATCCAGAGGATTCAGGATGTAATATAGAGAAGTACAATTCATCATGGATTGTACTTCTATCGTAATATATAGTACAAAATCTAAGTTGTCTAACTATTCTAAAGTAAAATAAGCAATAAAAGAATATCTTATTCACTATTAATATACCATATTGTCAATATCTTTCCCTCATTTAGTCAATCGTATCTTTTCGTGGTAGAAATAATTTACGATAACCGGCTTGCCTTTTTCCGAGCGCCCGTAAGGCAAATCATTTATTCTATATGGAAACCCCTGTGCCTTGGCGTATTGGGAAATGTCCTGTTCCAATGCCTGCCAGTAATCAAGCCTCTTTTTGTTGTATATTTCTTCGTATAACGGAAAGAGGTCGGGATGCTTCTCACGGATATACGTCATTATCCCTCCCTTGAACTGCCCGCGCAGATTCAGGTTTTCGAGCCATATCAAATCGGCATATCCTTTCACTTTCTCGATAATCGCCTTCATATCGGTTATTCCGGGGAATATGGGCGATACAAAACACACGGTACGGATGCCCGCCTCATAGACCTGACGCATTGCGTTCAGACGACGTTCTATGCTCACGGCATTGTCCATATCCGTACGAAACCGCTCGTCAAGCGTATTGACCGACCATGACACCGTTACTTTGGGAAAACGCTTCAACAGGTCGAGGTCGCGCAGGACAAGGTCGGACTTAGTGCATATCATAATCTCGGCGTTGCTCCCACGCAGCTCTTCGAGCAGCCTGTGGGTACGGCAAAATTGCTCCTCATACGGGTTGTAACCATCCGTCACGGAACCTATCACAATGCGCTCTCCGTCATATTTGTGCGGATTGGCTATCGGTTTCCAGTTCTTCACGTCCAGAAATGCACCCCACGGTTCTGTATGCCCGGTGAATCGTTTCATAAACGATGCGTAGCAATACTTACAGGCGTGGGGACAGCCCACGTAAGGGTTGACCGAATATCCTCCGACCGGCAGTGAGGATTTGGTCATAACGCTCTGTACGTCTATTTCTTTGATTATTTCGGTATTCATTGTAAGCGTTTTGTAAATTGTTCCGGCAGTTCCTGAATCATCCTTTCTTCGCCCATTATAGGCAGCAAATCCTCTTTCATAAACACGGGGACGCCCTGTGTTTGGGCTTGGTCGGCAATGTGAAGCACCCATTCGGGACGGGAATCCACTTTGCCTTTCCGATGTCCGGTCTCCGTACCTATGACAATCCAGTCGATACCCTCGAAATCTATATCGCCGATTTCATCGAAAATAGGTTCGAAAGTGACATGGTAGTGCTTGGCCTTGATATTTCTTTTCAAATCGTCTAGCCGCTTTTTTTCGGAATTGCGCGTGACGGTCACGCCCATCCATACATTCTCGTCATCTGTAGAGAAACTGATCTTGTCCGGACATTTCGTAAGGAATATATAAGCGTGTTGCGGATTGCTTTTTATTCGTCTGAATATTTCCGCATTCCATTCAGGCTTCCAATCGGAGAAATCGCTCATTCCGGTCATCAGCCATACGTGAGGCTTGGGCGTGTCGATGATACGCAGCTTTCGCACCATATATTCCGGTACGGAGAAGTCGTCCGTAATATGGAAGCGGCGGCAGTTGTTACGGGCATAGCAGTAGCTGCACCCGATGGAGCAGCCTACCACTATGTTCATATTCTTTATCAGGGATTTTATACAGATAGTCATCTGCTTAGAGTTCCTTTTTAGAATCATTTCGGAGAGACTTTCCATTTTACCGGTTCTTTCAGTATGATTCCGTCAGTGGCATCCTCCTGTGAGAATGTATTGCTGCAATATTGTATGCAGAGCATGAGGAGCGGAGTCGTTCCGTTGTTACGGACACTTCGTTTTCCTGCAGGAGATACCCTGACAACGCTACCTTCTTCCACTGGGAACACTGTTCCGTCTACTTGAAATTCACCTTTACCGGAGAGGAAAAAATAAAGTTCCTCATGACTCTTGTGACTATGCAGAAATCCGGTTTCTGTACCCGGGGCGAATGACTGGAAAGAAAACTCGCTTCCCGTAGTTCCGAGAGCGGTGCTGCAGAATACTTTTCCGGGAATTTTCACATCCGGGCCAAGCTGAAGTTCGTATTCATTCAGTTCATTCAACTTACCGACACTGATCGCGGCGAAATTCTGTTCTACCGCGATTTTCCTAATCTTTTTCATCTTTCTAATATTTTGAAATGATTGTTTATACAGTTATTTAAGTGTTATGCTTTCTCCGTCTTCCGGTATAATCAGTCGGCTCATATCCGTCCCGTGATGGCGAGCTTCGTTGCGAAGGATGGCACGGGTGGTCTGGCAATGATCGATGGCATCCATGTGTACGGTAATCAGCTTGATGTGTGGGGGGAGTGTGTCAAGCATCGCCATTACTTCCTGTTCATTGGGGATGATACAACCGTCCGTCTTAGAGAATTCGGGGAATACCGCACCGCCACTGTTCACCACAATATAATTAGGACGATACTTTTCCACGGTAGCAAGAGTACATTCTTCCCATTTGCAATCGCCCATGATATAAATAGTCGGAAGCCCTTCGGACATCAGCACATAGCCCGAAACAGGTCCCATCATCTGGCCTATCTGACCGAAACCGTGATGGCCAATAGCACGGTGGATGGTCAGATGACCTAAGGTTATGCTCTCTTCAATCGCTTCTACATTTGAGAAACCATCTTTCAGGATGGCGGCCTTATCTTGTGGCTGGGTGTAGAAAGGAATGTCTTTCGGCAAATGCTGCTTTACACTTGGTTCGTAATGGTCGATGTGGTTGTGGGTGAGCAGTACCATATCAACACCTTCAGTAATGTCGCTAATAGGCATTACGAGATGTACCCTCGGATTCTTATATACACCGAGAGCTGATTGCAGGGTTCCTTTGTCGGCAAATACGGGGTCAATAAGAATGGTATGTCCTGCATAGTTGATTTTCAAGGTGGCACTGCGTACCAACCGAATAATTGCTTTTTCGTTCATGATGTTATGTTTTGTATTATTTTTCGGGTACAAAGTTCGAAAGGATATCCCAATGTCTCTATGCCTTAAAAACAGGAATATATGCCATTTTGATAAAAGAATGATGTATATTTGCAGAAAGCAAAAACAAGAGTGATGAAAGCTATAATCAATCCCGAAAGACTTGTAAGCGTTCCGTTCAATAAAACGCAATGTGGCGTAGACTTCTACATTAACACAGGCGAAAGCAAGGACATCTGTGGTGTCTTGACCGAGCATAAGGCGTTTAAGACAGATTTTTTCAGCTTCTATTTCTTTCGTCGTGCCAATGGATATTTGTTGCTGAACTTCCGAAAAGTGGAGTTACGGGATGGTATGGTGCTGCTTTTGTCGCCGCACCAGCAACAGGAATGGCACGTGAACGAGGTAGAACTAGATTACACTTTTCTTATTTTCCGCGAAGACTTTATGCGCACGTTCATTGCTGACAAGTTCTTCGTATATCGGCTGTTGTATTATTATCAGACTGATACACCGCCCTACTTGTTTGCCGAGCCGGAGGAGCTGACGGAATATATGCGCCTCTTAAAAAAGATAAAACAAGAACTACAACATCCTGTGGTAGACACTTACAACCTCATTGTGTCAGTGCTTTATTATCTACTGGTAATTATCAACCGGGCATACGCTCAAACTTATCGTCTACCTGTCGAAGTGCCAAAAAACAATTACGCATTCAAATTCAAGGACTTACTCGAAAAACATATCCGAACGACACAGCGCGTTCAAGAATATGCTGATATGCTTCGGGTAAGTCGTATCACCTTGAATAATTCTGTCATGGCGCAATTTGGTGTATCAGCCATTCACTTACTCAAGCAACGTCTTTTGGAAGAGCTGAAAAATGAGCTACTGTTCTCCAATCTGAATGTGAGCCAACTGGCAGACGAGTTCCACTTTTCCGACCCCAGTCACCTCATGCGTTTTTTCAAAAAAGAAACAGGCAAGACTTTTACCCAATATCTAATGAATTACAAAAGAGGAATATATGAATAGAAATTTCATATTTGGCAAATGAATTCCATATTTAAGATATTTATTTTTTTGAATAACTATATTTTTCGTCATAAAGGTCCATTCTGCCAGTCCATAGAAATACCAATCGCTTTGTAATTGACATTCTTTTGAAGAATCTTAAAAAATACAAAAACACCCAATTTTACATTCTTGGGTGTAAAAAAGGGTGTAAATCTCGCAAATGCTTGATTTACACCCTTTATTGCGGAGAGGGAGGGATTCGAACCCCCGGTACAGTTGCCCGTACACCGCATTTCGAGTGCGGCCCGATCGACCACTCCGGCACCTCTCCTTTTCGGTCGCGGGAGGAGGGCTTGCCCCGTTCTCCCGATCCAAAACCGTTGTTTTGGGACTGCAAATATAGGCATATTTTTTATTTTCGCACATTTTCGTGCGGAAAAAATCACATTTGGTTGAAAAAACGCCTCCGGAGGCCCTGTTTCTGCCACTTTTCCGGAATTATTCGTATCTTTGACTTCGTCGAAGATCGCCCGCGCGGCAAAATGCAGGCAAGTTTGCTTTTGCTTTCGCCGGTTCGTATCTTTGCAAACGGACGGACCCGCTTCGCGCATGCAGTATTTTCCGTGCGCGGCCGTTTATAAAGAAGAACGATACTAAAATCGGTACGGTTTTCGTTTGGTACCTGAAGAACTAACGCAAACATTACGTGCGCTATGAAAAAGTTGAAAATTTTATTCGGAACCGTCATCCTGTCCGCAGGCCTCGCAAGCTGCTCGTCGGCTTACTACGCCTCGGCGGGGTATGCTTCCGACGATCTCTACGCCGTGCATGACCGCGCGGAGATCTCCCGCAGGAAGCAGGCCGAGGCCGAGGCGCAGCGCGCTGCCGCCGAAGCCCGCAGGGCCGAATGGGAGGCGCGGATCGCCGAGGCGAAGGCCGCTGCCGCGGAGAATAGCTATTACGAATACCGCTCTGCGGACGCAAATCCTTACGAGAGCGTGTTGGCCGACGACTATGAAAGCGCTTACGCGCGCCGCCTGCGCGGATTCGAGTCGCCGACCTACAAGATGCCGTCGAGCTACATCAATGCCCGCTACGGTTCGGCCTTCAACTACGTGTCGGCCTACGACCCGGCGTTTTACAACATCGTGGTCATGGGCGACCAGGTGTGGGTGGAACCCAAGTACATTACCTCGATGTTCGGATCGTGGGGCACGGTGATCTACTCCGATCCGTGGTACTACGGGTGGAACAGGCCCTGGGGCCCGAGCTTCTCGTTCGGCAGCTGGGGCTGGAGCTTCGGGTGGAACTCGTGGCACAATCCCTGGTACGGACCCGGTTGGGGACCGTGGTACAGTTCGTGGTACGACCCCTGGTACGGACCGGGCTGGGGCTGGGGGCCCGGATGGCACGGGCATCATCATGGTCCCGGATGGGGGCCGGGCTGGCACGGACGGCCTTATCAGTCGAACATCGTGCGCCGGCCCAATCCCTACACGTCGCCTTCGGGAACCCGCTACGGCGTGGGATCGTATTCCGGTTCGAAATCGACCGGGTCGATGCGCGGCGGCAGCAGCGGCGGCCGGAACACCTTCGGCGTGCGCGACAACAGCGGCGGGCGGAACTCGTCCGGAGGACGCTATAATTCGGGCAGCTCGTCGCGCGGAGGCAGCCGGTACAACGATAACGGCTACCGCAACTCCGGCGGCAACACCTACGACCGGGGCAACAGTTATAACCGCGGCAGTTCGTCGTCCTACAACCGCGGCAGTTCGCCTTCGTCGGGCGGCAGTTACGGCGGAGGTTCGCGCGGCGGGTCGGGTACGACCTCTTCGGGAGGCAGCTACCGGAACTCCGGCGGACGTTAACGGTTGACTTTCTTAATGTGCAAACGACTATGAAACGACTGATAATCACGCTTGCGGCCGCCGCGACGGCGGCCGGGGCTTCGGCTCAGCAATGGGGCGGACTTCTGATGGACAAGGACCTGCTGATGCCGACCGATATGATCGAACTCTCGCAGACGCAGTTCAACTTCGGCACGGCGCGCGCCATGGCCATGGCGGGGGCTTTCACCTCGCTGGGCGCCGACCTTTCGTCGATGTCGATCAACCCGGCGGGTCTGGGCATGTACCGCCACGGCGACATTTCGATCACGCCGATGATGTCCTTCGCGCGCAGCAAGGGCAACGCTCCGGAGTACGGGCGCAATTCGCGCGACCGCTTTTCGATGGCCAACATCGGTGTCGTGATCAACGCTTACGAGGGTTCGCGCTCGCTCATCAGCCTCAATGTCGGCTTCGGCTACAACCGCATCGCCGATTTCAACTACGACTATGGGTTCGTGCGGCAGAACCAGGGCGGCACGATCGGCGACGCCTATGCGCGTCAGCTGAACTGGGATGGAGTCTCGAAAAACAAATTTTATACGAACGGCGGTTCGGGCGACTGGGTTTGGCCGAACGATCCCCAGTATTGGAATGCGATGCTGGCTTACCGCGGGTTTCTGATCGACCAGACCGATCCCGACGATCCCGGGACGTGGAAACCGACATGGGTCGGGAACAATGCGGGCGTCGACCACTACACGATGCTGCGGAGCAAAGGCTCGATCGGCGAGTATGTGCTGTCGGTGGGCGCCAATATCAACAATAAAATCTACATCGGTGCGTCGCTGGGCATCCAGAGCGTCTACCAGCGCAAGTACATCGACTATGTCGAGGAGTATTTCTACGATGCGCCGAGCCAGAACACGCCCGATTTCGGAAATTCCGGGCTGGACTATCAGCTGCTGCGCTGGAAACTCAACCAGAGCGTGATCGTGGACGGCACGGGCGTCAACTTCAAGGCGGGCATCGTCTATCGTCCGACGGCGAACTTGCGTCTCGGCGCGGCGATCCACACTCCGACCTACTATTCGCTCGACCGGAAATTCCAGAGCGCGGCGGCCGGACTGGCCTATGCCAACAACGATACCGATCCGAACGTGACGCCCGACAAGAATGGATACATTTCCACGGCGAACGATCCCAACATGACCTCGCCGCTGCTGGTCGACGACGGCCCCAACGGCTGGTCGTTCGTCTCGCCGACGCGGCTGATGTTCGGCGCGTCGTACACGTTCGGCGAGCGGGGCGTGATTTCGGTCGACTACGAGCGCGACTGGTACAACGGAATCCGCATCAAGGACAACCCCTCGGGGCTGGATTCGCAGTCGTGGTACAACGATTCGTTCCGCCAGAATTTCAAGGCTTCGAACATCGTGCGTGTGGGCGCCGAGTTCAAACCCCTGCCGGTGCTGTCGCTGCGTGCGGGCTTCGGTTACAGCGGTTCGATGGTCCGGGACGATGAGTTTCCGCCGGCATCGCCCGTCATCAAGCAGACGACCTATTACGGCGCAGGCGTGGGATTCGTCCTGTCCCGGGGCGTGCTGCTCGACCTGGCCTATCAGTACGTGTCGTCGAAACTGTCGGACTACTACCTGTTCTATGCCGAGGACAAGGTCGGGTACACCGAGAGCGCCCTCTATTCGACCGACATCAACCGTCACAACGTGGCGCTGACGCTCGGATTCCGCTTCTGATCTGTCGGCGATTTTCAGAAAAGCTCTCTGCAAAGGGAGCTTTTTTCAGATGGTATCCATAATTCTTGATTTTAATTCTTAATTTTTAATTAAAATCTTTAATTTTGCCGGATAAAACGCAAAATTAAAGATTTAGAGATATGGCAAAGGAACTGAAAGATCTCACGAAGTCCGACGAGAACTACTCGCAGTGGTATAACGACCTGGTCGTGAAGGCGGGACTTGCGGAGAACTCCGCCGTCCGCGGATGTATGGTCATCAAACCCTACGGCTACGCCATCTGGGAGAAGATGCAGGCTGCGCTGGACAAGATGTTCAAGGATACGGGACACCAGAACGCCTATTTCCCGCTCTTCATCCCCAAATCCTTCTTCTCGAAGGAGGCCCACCATGTCGAGGGATTTGCCAAGGAGTGCGCCGTGGTGACGCACTACCGTCTGAAGAACGATCCCGAGGGCAAGGGCGTCGTGGTCGATCCCGACGCCAAGCTCGAAGAGGAGCTGATCGTGCGCCCGACGTCGGAGACGATCATCTGGAACACCTATAAGAACTGGATTCAGTCCTACCGCGACCTGCCGATCCTCTGCAACCAGTGGGCCAACGTCGTGCGCTGGGAGATGCGCACGCGCCTGTTCCTGCGTACGGCCGAGTTCCTGTGGCAGGAGGGCCACACGGCGCACGCCACGCGCGAGGAGGCTGTCGAGGAGGCCGAAAAGATGATCCGCGTTTACCAGAAATTCGCCGAGGAGTGGATGTCGCTGCCCGTGGTCGTGGGCCACAAGTCGCCCAACGAGCGTTTCGCGGGCGCCGAGGACACGCTCACTATCGAGGCACTGATGCAGGACGGCAAGGCGCTGCAAAGCGGTACGTCGCACTTCCTGGGCCAGAACTTCGCCAAGGCGTTCGACGTGCAGTACGTCAACAAGGAGGGCAAGCTCGAATACGTGTGGGCGACCTCGTGGGGCGTCTCGACCCGTCTGATGGGTGCGCTGATCATGGCCCATTCGGACAACAACGGTCTGGTCCTGCCTCCGAAACTCGCCCCGATCCAGGTGGTGATGGTGCCGATCTACAAGACCCCCGAGCAGCTCGCCGAGATCTGCGCCCGCTTCGGGGCGATTGCCGCAGAGCTGCGCGACAAAGGCATCAGCGTGAAGATCGACGACCGGGACAACGTGCGTCCGGGATTCAAGTTCGCCGAGTACGAACTCAAGGGCGTGCCCGTGCGGCTGGCCATGGGCGGACGCGATCTGGAGAACGGCACGATCGAGCTGGTGCGCCGCGACACGCTTGAGAAGCAGACCGTTTCGCAGGAGGGGCTTGTGGAACGTATCGAGGGGCTGATGGCCGAGATTCAGGAAAACATCTATAAAAAGGCGCTCGCCTACCGCGAGTCGATGATTACGAAGGTCGACACGTGGGAGGAGTTCAAGCGGGTGCTCGACGAGAAGGGGGGCTTCCTTTCGGCGCACTGGGACGGCACGGTGGAGACCGAGGTGGCGATCAAGGAGGCCACGAAGGCCACGATCCGCTGCATTCCGGTCGATGCGGTCGACGAAGAGGGCGTCTGCGTCTTCTCCGGCAGGCCGTCGCACCGTCGCGTGCTGTTCGCCCGCAGCTATTGATTTTCGATTTTATAGGGCATTTTTGCACTTGCTCTCGTGTGGCGCAAATGGGACGTACCGAAGTACTACCCATCTGCGCCGCACTTCGGTTAAGCGCAAACCTGCTCCTCTGAAATCAAAAATAGCTTGGAGCCGCATTTCGGTTAAATTCAGTTTCGTGATAATCGAAAAAAAAGCGTATTTTTGAATTTCAATCTTTTGAGCCTATGTCCAGCGAAGCGGAAATCCGGAAACGTAAAATCTACCGCGTGACCTTTGTGGGGTTCGTGGTCAACCTGGTGCTGTCTGTGCTGAAACTTGCCGCCGGAATCGTCGGGCGGAGCGGAGCGATGGTGGCCGATGCCGTCCATTCGTTCTCCGACCTGGCGACGGATGTGGTGGTGATCGCCTTCGCGCGGATTTCCGCCAAGCCCCGGGACGACGGCCACGATTACGGCCACGGGAAGTACGAAACCCTCGCCACGATCATCATAAGCCTCGCGCTGGGGATCGTGGGGGCCGGGATTCTCGCCGGCAGCATCCGCGACATCCGCATCGTGGTCGACGGCGGACTGCTGCCCCGGCCGGGGCTGGTGGCCCTCGTGGCGGCCGGGGTGTCGATCGTCGTCAAGGAGATTCTCTACCGCTACACCGTCCGTGAAGGCCGTGCGGTCGACAGCCCGAGCGTCGTGGCCAATGCCTGGCACCACCGCAGCGACGCCCTGTCGTCGCTGGGGACGCTCGTCGGCATTGCCTGCGCCTATTTTCTGGGCCAGAAGTGGCGTATCGCCGACCCCATCGCGGCGCTCGTCGTGGCGGTGTTCATCTTCAAGGTGGCCTTCGATCTGGTCCGCACGGGGCTGAACGAGCTGCTGGAGCGTTCGCTTCCGGCCGATGTGGAGGAGGAGATTCTGCGCATCGTGACGGCCGATCCCGAGGTGTGTCAGCCGCACAACCTGCGGACCCGCCGCATCGGGGCCGCGATTGCCGTCGAAGTGCACGTCCGCATGGACGGGGCGATGACCGTGGCGCGCTCCCACGCCCTGACGGTCGACATCGAACGCCGCCTGCGCGCCCGCTTCGGCGAGGGCACGATGATCGCCATTCATGTGGAGCCGCTGAAATAGCGGGGCGCGGCCGGGCGGAATCTCATCGGCCGCTTTTGCCGGTTCGCCGGAGGCGCGGGCCTTCATTTTGTCCGCATACGGGATGTTTCTGGCACGGATTTTGTTTGTTTTGGGCGGAAAAAATGTGCCGGAATATTGCCGGCGGAGTAGAAAAATTTGGTATTTTCGGAAAAAGTGCTTATCTTGTCAACGTAAAGCCTCCGAAAATTCCGATGTTTTCAAGGCCCGAACAAGGAATTGTAACGACATCAGACAACTAAAAAAGGATCGCCTATCGGGAAAGAAATCTACTCTTAGTAACTAATTAGGAGACAAGAGTATGAACGTGCAAGTATTAAGTGACCAGGTATTGCTTAATCACTACCTTTCAGGTGACCGTAGTGCCATATCCAAACTCATCGAACGCCATAGCCGCAGGGTGAAGGACTACATCCACATGATGGTCAAGGACTGTGATGTGGCCGATGACATTTTCCAGGAGACGTTTATCAAAGCCGTCCGTGTGATCGACGAAGGCCGTTATACCGATAACGGAAAGTTCCTTTCGTGGATTCTGCGCATCGCGCACAACCAGGTGATCGACCACTTCCGCGCACAGCGGCAGAACAAATCCGTGAGCGAGGCCGAAGCCGGCTACGACGTGCTCGGGACGCTGAAGTTGTCCGAGCGTACGGTTGAGGATTCGATGGTCTGCGAGCAGATCGAACGCGACGTGCGCGCGCTGGTCGAACTGCTGCCCTCCGAGCAGCGCGAGGTGGTGATCATGCGTTACTTCTCGGGCTTGAGCTTCAAGGAGATCGCCGAACAGACCGACGTGAGCATCAACACGGCGCTGGGGCGCATGCGCTATGCGCTGATCAACCTGCGGCGGATGATCAAAGAAAAAAATCTGATCTTGAGCTGACCCCGCACAATATTCCCGAATGGATTGCGTTATATAAATGCAAGCAAGTTAAAACCAAAGCCTATGGAGGATATTGACAAAAACGAGGTTTCAGACAACGGCATCTCCGAGGACGAAGACTTGATGATGCGGGAAGTGATACAAGGTGACGCTGATTTATGTTATCTGCACCACTATCTCTCGGAAGTCTTCCGAAAAGGGGATAATTTTTAAGGGTTAATTTTTGATGGGGAAGGGCGCCGGGAGGCGCCCTTCATTTTAGGGCTTTCTGGCCCGCTTTTTGTTCCTCGTCTCTAAAATTGACCGACTATGAAATTGAGTAACGCAAGTTTGCGGGTCTGGGACTACGGCAAGTGTTTCCGTTTTTATGCCTGTGAAGCTCTTGCCGCAAAGGGTGTCGGGTTTGTCGATCGCCCGTCCGACATGCCCGGTTGGGGAGTGCGGGCCGTTCGTTTGAGAGCCCCGGAAGAGAGTCAGATCGAACTTTTCACCTCTTTTGGAATAATCCCATGACACGGATACGGATCAAACGGGTTTACGAAGCGCCGGCGCCGGACGACGGCTGCCGCGTGCTGGTCGACAGGCTCTGGCCGCGGGGCGTACGCAGAGACGCCCTGCATTGCGACGTCTGGGCCAGGGACCTTGCGCCTTCGGCCGGACTGCGCAGCTGGTATCACGCCAACCCCGGGGACCGCTGGGAGGAGTTCCGCCGCCGGTACGCCGACGAGCTGCGTGCGTCGCAGGCCGTGCGGGAGTTCGTCCGCGGAATCGAAGGTGCGGACACGGTGACGCTGCTCTACGCCTCGAAAAATGCGGCGGAGAACCATGCGCTCATCCTGCAGGAGTATTTGCAGAGAGCTGCCGGAGGGGCTACAACCGCGTGATCTTCGCGATTTTCGCCTCGCCCTGCCCCGGCAGCGGCTGGAAGACGATGATTTCGGCCTCGTAGGTTTCGGGGCCGGGCGTCGCGGTTTTCGCCGTGCAGATGAAGCGGTAGTTGGTTCCCGCCACGACCTGTGTGGCGACGCTCTCCGGGGTGTAGCTTACGCCGGTCATGCCGGCCGTCGCCCGGCGGAACAGTTCGCGATCGGACGCTTCGAGAGGCCGCTGCCCGGTATAGCCGCCGCACAAAATCGTTTTTTCCTGTTGCTTTTCGGTCCGTTTTTCCGGACTTCCGCATGCGGTCAGCAGCATGGCCGCAAGTGCTGCAATCGTTAATTTCAACATCGCCAGGGCGTTTTAGGTGCGAAAATTACTGATTTTCCGCCGAAAAGCCAAATAAACCGCGTGCAGGTGCCCGGACGCCGCGGTTCCGGGCCTGGGCGTTTCGGTGTTTTAAGGTTCGGTGTGTTGTATATGATACGTGTATTTTTGTGTTTTATGTCCAGTTTTGCACCGTTAATTGTCTGAAATGGCGACGGGAACAGACTTTTGGGCCGGTTCGGACATGTGCAAACACGAATCAATTTGTGTGTCTATGAATATGAATAAGAAGATCCTTCCGGCGCTTCTTTTGGCCGTGTGCTGCTGGGCCGGAGCGTCGGCGCAGCAGGTGGCTGTGAAGACCAATCTGCTTTACTGGGCTGCCGCGACTCCGAATGTCGGGGCCGAGGTGGCCGTCGGGAAGCATTCCACGCTGGGATTCTCGGCCAACTACAACCCCTGGACCATCGGTTCGGACAATAAGATCCAGCATTGGTTCATCCGCCCCGAGTACCGTTACTGGGTGACCGAGAAGTATACGCGCCTCTTTTTCGGGGTACACGCCATCGGCGGCAAGTTCGAGGTCGGCGGCTTCAAGCTTCCGTTCATCGGCGACAAGGTATTCAAGGGGTTGCAGACCAACTATTACAAAGGTTCGTTCGTCGGCGCAGGCATCAGCATCGGTTACCAGTTTTACGTCAGCCCCCACTGGAACCTCGAACTTTCGGCCGGCGCCGGACTGGCCCGCCTGAGCTACCATGCCGAGCCGGTCAGCGGCCCGAAGCGCAGCTCCTACGTCGACTCCAAGCGTTTCCTGCCGATCCCCACCGAGATCGGCGTAACGTTCGTCTACCTGTTCAACTCCAAGAAATAAACGATGCGTCCCATGAAAAAATACTGCTTCCTTTTCGTATTTCTCGTTGCGGCGCTTTCGCTCCGCGCCCAGATCGTGGGCGATGTCGCCGTGACGCGCAAGGTGCTGGCCGAACGCGGCGGCGAGCTGCACATGGTGCTGGAAATATCGGTGTCGCGCAAGGCCGTGACCCGCTCGCAGAGCTGGACGATCCTGCCCGAGCTGAGCACCCCCGACCGCAAGTCGGTGAAACTCTTTCCCCACATCCTCATCAACGGCCGCTATCAGCAGCACATGCAGGAGCGCCGCCGCCGTCTTTCCGGCGCCTACTGGGCCGAGCGGCAGCCCTATATGACGATCAATGCCGATAAAAAGACCGATCAGGTGTTCCGTTACGAGATGAAGGTGCCCTACGAGAGCTGGATGGCCGGCGCCACGCTGGTGCTGCGCATGGTTCAGACCTCGCCCGGCGGCGTCAGGCGGGTCTTTACGGTCGATGTGAACGGTGCGGTGGACGTTTCCCGCAAGTAAATGCCTGCCCGGATGATGAAACAGCGCGAATGGATGGGGTATGCGGCGGCCGTTCTTGCCGCGGGCGCATTCCTGGCCGGGTGCGGAAATATCCGCAAACTGGTCAAGAGCGATCCCGAAGTGGGAGTGCACCTCCCGGCCCGGTCGGCACAGAACCCCGTGGCGCAGGCCGCCGATACGGCCCGCACCCAGAAGATCATTACCTACCGCAAGCAGGACGGCACGGAGCTTTTCATTACGCCCGTGGACGTCGATTCGCTGTCGGGCGAGAAGATGATGTCGGTGGCCATCGACGAGGTGGTCATTTCGGCCTCGAACCGCCGCAATCTGGTGGAGCGCAACGGCAAGATCAACGTCGAGTTCGTCGTGTCGGTCCCGCAGGAATTGCAGGCCCGGAACTGGCAGCTGGTCGTCGATCCGCAGCTGCTCAAGGGGGCGGACACGCTGGCGTTCGATCCGCTGGTTTACAGCGGCGACCGCTTTAGGACGATGCAGCGGCGCGAATATGCGCGTTACGACGACTATCTCGGACGGATCGTCGACAGCGCGGATTACTTCGAGCGGTTCGGCGACAAGAGAGCCTATGCCCGCTATATGGACCGCGTGGCGGAGCAGCGGACGAAGTATGCCGACGCCGAAGCCCGTCTGGAACGGATGACGCCCGAGGAGGCGATGTTCGACAGGCAGGTGGGATGGACGACGCGCGGGGAGCGTCGCCGGCAGTATGCCCGGCTGCGCCGCTACGTCACGGCGACCGACCGCAAGGTGCGGGAACGGACCTCCTACACGCCGGATGCCAGCGACAAGTTCGACCATCTGAACGACTATTTTGCGCCGCGTTACCGGCATGCCTATACGGGCGACGACGTGCTGCCCGGCGGCGGGATCTACACCCGCGTGCAGGGCGAATACCCGGTCGACGGGGGTCGTGAACGCGAGGCTTACATCCGTTCGCTGACGGAGAATCCGGGGCGCGTTTACGGCGAGGTCTATACGGCCGACGATGCCGGGATACGCACGCTGGCGGGCCGGCGGCTCGCCTACACGGGGCTGCGCCGTCCGGAGGTCGAAGGGCTGCTGCGCGAAACCGGAGACAGCGCCGCCCGTGAGAATTACCGCATCCGCAAGGAGTATGCCGCCGACCGTCTGGCGGCGCTGAACGCCCTCGATACGGCGGAGGTGCGGCGCGGCATGCTGCGCGAAGGAGAGCTGCGGCGCAATTACGAGCGGGCCGTGAACAGTCCTGCGGCTTTCGCGCGCCTGGTGCGCCATCCCTATTATGCCGACGCACGGCTCGACACGGTGATCTGCCGGCCCGACGGGCGGATCGACTATTATTACACCGAGCAGGTGCAGGCCGACGAAAACACGTCGAAACTCTATCTCTGTCTGGCCGGGGAGGTCGAGGACCGGAGCGGCCGCACGCACCGGATCACCCGGTCGGACACGCTGACCTACAACGTGGCCTCGATGACCACGTTCCTCGACGAAACGACGCGCTACATGCAGCGCATCGTGCTGCGCGACGCCGAGGCCAACGCGCGCTTCTTCTTCACCTTCCCGTCGGGCAAATCGACCCTTGTGGACACGCTGACCGCAAATCGCCGTCAGATCGCCGCCGTGCGTTCGCTGACGCGCGGCCTGATGACCGATCCGGTCTACATCATCGACAGCATCACGCTCCGCGCCACGGCTTCGCCCGAGGGAACCTGGCAGGTCAACGAGCGGCTGGCCCGCGAACGCGCCGAGGCGCTGCGCCGGGTGCTCGTGTCGGAGTTCCGCACGCTGTACGACTCGCTTCGGGTGTCGGGCAGCTATACGCTCGACGAGAACGGACGGCAGGTGCTCGACAGGTCTGCCGGGGAGCAGCTTCCCGACCTGCCGAACCTGCTGCGCACGAAGTGGCTGGCCGAGGACTGGGACGAACTCTACCGGCTGGTAGCTGCCGACACGCTGATCGCCGACAAGCAGGAGGTGCTGGCCATGATGAAGTGGGAGGGCAATCCCGACACCCGCGAATGGCGTATCCGGATGAAATATCCCAAGGCTTACGAGCGTATGCGCCGGGTGATCTACCCGCAGATGCGCGCTGTGGATTTCCGGTTCAACCTCCACCGCCGCGGCATGAAGCAGGATACGGTCTACACGACCGAGGTCGATGCCGAGTACATGCACGCCGTGGAGCTGCTCAAAAAGCGGCGGTATGAGGAGGCGCTCACGATCCTGCGTCCCTACGAGGACCGCAATACGGCGCTGGCCTACATGTCGCTGGGGTACGATGCCGCGGCGTACCGCATTCTGCGCGCCGAGCCGGACGCCGCTTCGACGCCCGACATCCAGTACATGCTGGCCATCCTTGCGTCGCGTCTGGGCGACGAGGAGCAGGCCGTGACCTATTTCCTGCGCTCGGTGGAACTGCGCGAGAACCTGAAGTTCCGCGGCAATCTCGATCCCGAAATCTCCCGTCTGATCCGCAAATACGGGTTGTTCCGGGAGGATTTCGAATAGATGCCGCCGGAGAGATGAAAACCGGGACGCTCCCACGAGGGAGCGTCCCGGTTTTTTCGTCGCCGGACGTGTCAGCGGTCGCTGTGGAGGCAGTGCTGGGCGTTGCGGAGCTGGAGGGCCAGCGAGAAGGCCGTGATGCCGGCCAGGAGCAGCGTGATGCCGACCCAGACGATGACGGCCGTCGTGCCGATGACCAGCGGCTGGAACAGAATCCACAGCGAGCAGAGCAGCAGCAGCACGCCCGTGAAGATGGTCCAGCCCGAACCGGCGATCTCCAGGGCGCTCATGTCGCCGCCCAGTCCGATGGCGCTGAAACCGCGCATCATCAGCCAGAACCCGAGGAAGATGGGCAGCGTGGCGGCCGAAAGCCCGACGTTGAAGATCAGGATGATGCCGAGGATGATCTCGATGATCCCTCCGGCCATCATCCAGCCGCGGCCCGTGATGAAGTGTTTGTTGGCCGAGGAGAGCACGACCTCCAGGATGCCCGAAATCAGCATCAGCCATCCGAAGACAAGCGACATGCCCAGGTAGCTCTGGGCAGGGTAGACGAAAATCAGCACGCCGACCGCGAAGAGCGCGATGCCGATGATCAACAGCAGCCACCAGTAGCGGACGGCCTGTTTCGAATTTTCGATCAGTGAGGAAAAGTTGTTCATGGTATGAGGAATTTCTTCCTCTCGGAGCAATTTGCGTACCAGAGCCGTCGGGCCGCATACGCGGAAAAGGCCGGACAATCAGCCGGATGCCGGGCAGGGAAGCCGCGGGGCGCAGGGACGGGTTTCGGATTGACGAGGCGGGACCCTGATTAGCGGGGCAGGGTTCGGGTTGGCGGTCCGGGGCGGACTGGGTTGCCGGGATACGGTGGGGCGGGGAGAACCGTTTCGCCGATTTCGGGACGGAGATACCTGCTGTTTCGAAGCGCATCCGTCATCTTTTTCAAAGCGGAGAACTGGAGCGCGAGGCGACTGTTTCCGAAATGGTTCGTCCGCTCATCTGGAAAGAGATCATATTTATATATAGTATATTTTATTCCATCCTTGTTTTTGGTTTGGCGGAGCAGTTTCGAAGCGGT
>CDZK01013321.1_pt1 | contig 18344 bp, 10 predicted proteins | sample 557401 | NCBI WGS metagenome assembly CDZK01 (sample SAMEA3182108, study PRJEB8094) | gut metagenome | biome: human; feature: gut; material: Stool; isolation source: human stools | place: Canada | collected 2013-04-25 | reverse complement strand
CAGTTATTACACACGCAAGAAGAAACATAAGCTATTCTGCAAGCGTGCAGGAATAGAGCCGACTATCGGGCATTTGAAATCAGACTTTCGTTTAGGACGCAACTTTTATAAAGGTGTGTTCGGGGATGTTGTCAATCTGCTCTTAGCCGCAGCAGCGTACAACTTCAAAAGAGCCATGAGGGTTCTTTGGCTACTTGTTGAAAAAATCTGCGGGACACTGTTTTCTTGCAATATCCCGCAGATGAGTACTTTTTAAGGGACGACTAATTAAGCCCTTTCAGGGCACCCCAATAAATATATAATTGTAAGGCTTTCAGCCTAACTGCAAAATTCTCATTTAACCGATAAATTCCCATTTAACCGCTAAATTCCCATTTATTATAGGCTGACAGGTTCGTATTTCAAACCAAATACATCGGCTACAGCTTTATAAACGATTTTTCCTTCTACAATATTCAGTCCAAGAGCCAATGCCGGATTATCTTTGCAGGCTTTTTTCCATCCCTTATTTGCTAAAGCGATCACGTAGGGGAGGGTAGCATTAGTCAGTGCAAGAGTGGAAGTATAAGGTACGGCTCCCGGGATATTAGCTACTGCATAATGAACGATTCCGTCTACAATATAGGTCGGTGCACTGTGGGTGGTTGGGTGAGAAGTCTCGAAGCATCCTCCCTGGTCAATTGCTACATCTACTAATACTGTGCCGGGTTGCATCATCGAAAGCATCTCTTTAGTAATCAGATGTGGTGCTTTATCGCCGGGAATCAATACGGAACCGACAACTAAATCAACATCCGGCAATTCTTTTCTGATTCTTAGTTCGGATGCATACAATGTCTTTACATTCTTAGGAAGTGTTTCACTCAAATAGCGCAAACGTGCCAGATTTATATCTGTGATAGTGACGTCTGCCCCCATTCCCGCAGCCATTTGCGCAGCATTGCTACCTACGATTCCGCCACCTAAAATTAATACTTTAGCCGGTTTAACACCTGGTACACCTCCCAAAAGAATACCTTTTCCACCTTGCGGCTTTTCCAAGAAACGGGCACCTTCCTGAATAGACATACGTCCGGCAACTTCGCTCATCGGAATTAATAAAGGTAGTGTATGGTCTGCTTCTTCTACAGTTTCGTAAGCCAGGCATATTGATTTGTTGGAGAGCATGGCAAGGGTTAACTCCCTGTCGGAAGCAAAATGGAAATAAGTGAATAGTAACTGTCCTTTTCTTATTAAGTTATATTCAGTGATTATCGGCTCTTTCACCTTTACGATCGTCTCGGCAGTAGCGTAAATATCTTCTATTGTTGGCAGGATATGTGCGCCGACAGCTTGATATGCTTCATCCGGAAAACCGCTATTTATTCCCGCTGTATGTTGGATAAATACCCGATGCCCTTGTTTTACCACTTCAGCCACTCCCGAAGGTGTCATGCCTACACGGTTCTCATTGTTTTTGATTTCCTTTGGTACTCCGATAATCATAATGTTGCGTATTAAAGATTTAACATGTTCGAAAGTACGAAAAATCCCCTTACGTTGTTGTTCGTAAGGGGATGTTTTAGAACAGAATGTCTTCGCGTGTTGAGATGAATAAATGCGTAGAGTGGTTGTTTTATAGACATTCACTGCCCTGCTTGTTGATTTTCATGCTTTTTCCATAGAGACCCACTCGAGCTATGTTGTTATAAAAGGGTTCTGCAATATCGTACTTAAAAGGAAGTACTTCTTCATTATCTTTGTTTATGTATCCCCACTTGGACGACTGGCTTTCAATGCAAACGGCAGCTAATCCTTCAGAAAAAGAGCATCCATTATCATATTCCAGCGGAATGACAACTTCTCCTTTCTTATTAATGAATCCAACTTTGTTGTGTAGTGAGACGAGGGCTAATCCTTCCGCGAATTGCTCCATTTGACTGTAAGTCGGTGGAAGAATGTAGTTTCCTTGTCTGTCAATCAGTCCCCATAATCCATCCTGACATACTCGTGCACATTCTTGCTCAAACGAGTGAGCGGCTGCGTATTTAAACGGAATCCGTATTTGTCCGGTATGGTCGATAAATCCGTATTGAGAATTGAGTACTACCATCCCTAATCCTTCTTTAAACGAGAAAGCCCGTTCATACATTAGAGGAATGACAATGTCATATTCTTTATTAATGTATCCCCATTGGATTTTTCCTTTAACCGGTGCCAATCCTTCAGAGAAACGGCCAATGGCCGAGAAGCGCTTTTTCTTATTAGCTACCCCATAAGCTAAAAAAGAAGCGAAGAACTTTGTAATAGTGCTGCTCATTTTCTTTATTGTTTGTGTGGTAAGCGTCCGGATACCATATATATACAAGAGAAGCGTGGACGTCGTTAGTTCATTCTATTCAAGGCTCTGGTAAACCTATTGGGAAATGAACAACAGAGTCCACGCCCTTGCATATAACAAAGACGTGAACGCTTAGTTGCCATTATCTCCCCAATTAAAGAATTTACCAGATTCTGAATAGAGATAATATTCTAAACGCTTCTACGTTATTAATCGTAATAAGTCGCTACAAAGATATGGATTTTCTGTTAATCGGCAATTCTTTTGAGGGATAAAGATTTAGCGATGGACGAGATGTGTAGATAAAATATAAAGTAGTTAGTGGACAGAATAAAAAAACTCCCCTTACGCTTTTGGTAAAGAGAGTTTTTTATAGTTTGTTATTTAGTGATATCTATGAGAGTATAGATGGTAATATGTTATTAGTTTAATAATCCAGGATTGGCATCAATTGCATCTTGTGGAATACGCAATGTATAGCGGGAGTCATCTTGTACAAGTGTGTAGGTCACATCTTCTATTTCTTTTTTGATTTCTGGTCGGGTAGTTCGGCGTAAATCAAACCAGCGATGTCCTTCAAAAGCAAGCTCACGAGCGCGTTCTTTCAGAATTTCTGTGATTAGCTTTTCTTGGCTCATCGCATTTATTTCATTCTTCTTTTGTTCATAACCTTCTGGTGTATAACGATTCTCTACTAACTTTAGAAGTCGTGAACGTGCTTCAGGCAATTTGTTTAAATGTGCAGCAGCTTCTGCTGAATTTAAATAAAACTCTCCAGTGCGGAAAGTACATTTGAATCTAGATTCACCACTTTTGATAGAAGTATAATCTCCATTTTTATTTGCTTGATAGTACTTGTTTGGGCGTAGATCTTTTCCTTCCTCATATTCTTGTAAAAATGCAGGGTATAGTAAGAGTGATCCGGCATAATCGCTATTTGGGAAAATTTCATAGGCAGTGATCATTTCTACAGATGTAAATTCATTAGGAAGTTTGTCTCCTTCATCGTTTAGGTTCACTAATGTTGATTTTCCGGCTAGTACACGTTCCGAAGATTCATAAGATTTGTCCCATTCACCCATGTATAAATATACCCGTGATTCCATAGCATCTACTGACAATGTTGAGAAACGGTATGAATATTGAACTTCCCATTCTTTTTTATTAATCAGTTTCCTTGCTGTTTCTATATCAGACAATATGGAGGTATATATTTCTTTTACAGTGTTTCGTGATGGTATTTCTTCTAAATCAGTATTGAGTTTGAGGGGAACTGCTTTGGTTTCTAATGCTCCGGCAGCTGTATAAGGTTGTCCATAAAGATTGACCAATATAAAGTGCATATATGCTCTCATGAGGTAAGCTTCTCCAACTAATTGATTAATATCTTCTTGGCTTCCTTCTGATATTTCATCTTTTTTATCGATGATTGCGTTGGCATAATAGATATTGGTATAATAGGCCGCCCATCCAAATTGTCTCGTACTTGCATTCGGATTAACATCATTCCATTTTTCAACATCTCCTAAAGAATTTTTGGAAGTGGCATCAGACTGTAATATGGTTGCGATATCTGTTCTGATTTCGCATATTCCTCTGTCATTGAGTGCTGTATTGTAAGCTGTTGTGAATAAAGCTCTGTATTCAGCTAGCGTATTGGGAATTACTTGGCCTACTGGCTGTATGTCCAAATAACTATCACAAGAAGATAATAACAGGCTTCCTATTAATGTGAATATATAATATATTTTCTTTGTCATAATATATTTTTTAAAAGTTAAGACTTAGATTGAAGGTAATGGATTTGGGAACTGGGGTAGAGTATAGGTTGCCCATTGACTCCGGATCCATATAATTATCATAATTAGAGCTGATAACGAATAGGTTACGAGCCTCTAATCCTACAGTTGCTCCGCCGATACTTAGTTTATGCAGCCATTCGGATGGCACCCGATAAGCAAGACGAATATTTTGTAAGCGTACAAAGCTTAGTTTTTTTACCCAGATGTCCAGTGATCTGTAAATGTCATTTCGAGTACTGAACAAGTAGTAGTCAGCCGGATTGTAGTTATACGTTGCTAATGCAGGGAATTTTCCTGTTTTATTTTCCGGCGTCCATCTATCTAGTATGTCTCTATTCATATTGCGTCCTGGATCTAAGTCAGACACATTATAACTTGGAGTTGTTTTTACGTGTGCTCCAAAATTATATGAAAAATTCAGATTCAGTTCCCAATTTCGGTAATTGAACGTATTTAGAAAACCGCCCGTATAAGGAGCGTCTGACGTTCCGACATAGCTGTAGAAATCTCTTTGTTCTTCGCTATTCGGTCCTATTTGGTAAGTGCCAAGTCCGTCTTCATTCGATGTCATTCTAAATAATTCTTCTACAGTGACAGCTTTGCCCTCTTTATTTTCAAGATAGATTTGTCCTGTATCAGGATTTATACCTTTTGTTTTTAGGGCAAAGATTGCACCTACAGGATATCCTTCCAGACTAGGAGTCACTTGGCTTTTATCTGTAAGTACTTTTAGTACTTTATTTTGATTATATGCGAAGTTGAAAGTAGTGTACCAAGAGAAGTTTTTAGTGGTGATATTACGTGTCTGCAGATTTACTTCTACACCTTTATTTTCCATACTAGCCCAGTTTATAGACATATTAGTGAATCCATTTTCCAAAGCTAATGCTTTAGAACCAATTAAGTCTGTTCCTTTTCTATAGTAGTAATCCACACTAAGATTAATGGCTTGATTGAGTACGGAAAAATCCATTCCTAAATTGTAAGATGCAGTTTTTTCCCAGCGTAATTTACTGTTGGGAGCACTATTGATAATAATATTTTCTTCACTGTAACCAGGTAAAATATTCACATTATCATATTTCCCGACTAGGAATGGAGAGGTTCCCTTATCAATATTTCCTTGTAAACCATAAGAAAGGCGAAGAGCTAAATTATCAATCCATTTGTATTGTCTAATGAACGATTCATTAGATAAACGCCACAAACCGCTTACCGAATAGATTGGTAAGAAACGGTATTTCTTATCTACTCCGAATAAATCAGAACCATCCATGCGCACACTTCCTCCCAATGTGTAACGATTCATTAAAGTATATGAACCATTGGCAAAGAAAGAAGCAAAAGCGTTTTCCTTGTACGATTTAGTTTTTAGATTCCAATCATTGGCTTGTGCTTCATCTTTAAATATGAGATTCTGGAATGTTAGTTTCTTGGGATCATATCCGTATCCGGTTGAGGCTTGGTTGTCTACCCAGTTTTTACGAATTTCCGAACCAGCCATTATTTGTATGTCATGTATATCCCCAAATGTTTTTTTGTATTCTCCCTGGATTTTCCATGTGAGTTGTGAGGTTGTACTATTAGTTGTTTTAAGCATGCCTCCTTCTGGTATAAGATAGGTTTGTACACCATTTTTCCAATATTTATTGGTTTCACGTATATTCCTAATATTATATGAATTTATCCCGGCATATTCTTCTTGCGACAATTGATCCCATTGCACACCAATCTGTGAATAAACTTTCCACTGATCGTTAAAACGTAGCTGAACATCAAAGATAGAATTGATGGCTGTGGTGACAGACTCTTTATTGGTATTTGCTCGTTCTTCGAATATATTGAAGCCTTGCTTTTCATCTGTTTCATTACTTCTGACTACGTCGTAATCGTAAAGGTAGTTTCCTTGTTCGTCAAACGGAGCAAAGTAAGGGTTGGCGATACGTGAATAATATATAGGGTTAATAAGTCCGTAAGTATCAGTCATAAATGTGTTATTCTTGCGTCTGTTGGCAAAAATAGACATTCCAATTTTTAATATTTTGTTGATTTGGTAAGACGTTTTACTGGTCAGATTAAAACGACTCATGCTTACACCTGGTACATTTCCGTTTTCTTTGACATAACCAAGTGAGTTGTAATAAGTAACCTTTTCGTTACCACCAGAAATGCTAAAGTTATATTCTTGCGTAAAAGCATCTCTGAATAATATATCATTCCAGTCTGTATTGATTGTTTTCAGTTTGTTTATAGCATTTTGGGCTTCAGGTGTCAGTCCGTTCCACCCCTGTTCTTTATAGATGTCTATTAAGTTATATTGCTTCATGATAGCAGCAACTTTTCCTTTTTCAGGAAATACCGGTATCGGATCTGTTAATCCCCATAATATGTCAAACCGTGCTTCTTTTAATAATTGAAGTTCCAAATCGACTTTCTCTTCCGAGTTTAGTAAGTTGAGTCGTGAAGTATTGAGATTTGGAGTATAAGTCAATTTGGTATTGAAGTTAATAACAGGTTTTCCGGTTTTTCCTCTTTTGGTTGTTACCACAATTACGCCATTTGCAGCACGTGCACCATAGATAGCAGTAGCAGCTGCATCTTTTAATATCGTAATGCTTTCAATGTCGTTTGGACTTAAACCTGCGATAGAAGATTGTGACATATTTACGATGTCATTATCGTTATCTTTGTTGATTTCTGGAATATCAGTCCCTTCCAATGGTATTCCATCCAATACCCACAACGGGTCTTGTGTTCCATTCAGTGAAGCCGTACCACGAATACGAATACGTGCAGGAGCTCCTGGTGCACCGGAAGTTGTCGTAACGGCTACACCCGCAACTTGTCCGGCTAATGCCTGGTCGATGCTTTTTGCTGCGCCTACCATTCCGTCTGTAACGTCTACTTTGGCAATGGCAGCAGTCAGTTTACGACGTTCCAGTTCTTGATAACCGGTTACTACGACGTCTCCCAATGTGTGTGCAGAAGCTTGAAGTACAATACGATAAGTATCTTTTCCTGCTTGCAAAACGATGTCTTGTTCTTCAAATCCTATATAACTACAATGTAACCTAGTCACCTTTTCCGGAATGGAAATGGAGAATTTACCATCCATATCAGTGATAGTACCTAGAGAAGTCTGTAATGCTCCGGCCTTTTTCAAGTCATCTGCGTTAACATATACGGAAGCGCCGATCAGAGGTTCATTATCTTCACCGGATATAACGACTCCGGTGATTGTACGATTAGCAGCGCTGGCAAAGGCCAGCGCATTTGCAAAGAGGCATATAAGAATGCACAAGTATTTTTTTCTCATTAATGTAGATAGTTAAAGTAATAAGTGGTTTTATTTGATTCCTAAAGCAGTATTAATACGTAGAATCATGTCCTCATAATGATAGCGTGCAGCAGTATCGGAAGTTCCGAGACGGTTCTGCAACAACTTCTTGATACGTAATAATTCACCGCGTTTCACAGAGATAGCATCTGAAATACGGTTGAGCTGGCTGCCATAGAAATTGAGCACACGTGGAGCACCCATCCGGTCTTCCTGACGAAGTGCACGCTGTTCGGCAGCGTAACAGCTACAGAAAGGAGTAGCGTGGTCAAGCAAGAAATGTTCGTTGGCGATCTTCTTGTTGATTTTAACGGCTTCCGGTTCTGCAGCGGCTGTAAGTAATGCATCAAGGAAGTTTTTCTGCAAAGAACGTTCCATAACGTTAGGGATGCCACCGCGTTCGGTAACACCGAAAATGTTCTTATGAAGTCCGTCCATAAGTTCCACTACTGTAAAGGCTTTCTTTCCATTGACAGATTCATTCTCTATCATACGCATCAAACGAGTATTGCCAAGTAAATCCCAAAGGATATAGGCTTGGGCGTTCTTTAAGATTTGTGTAGGAGCATTTTCCTGTTTTCCAATGGGAGTATTGCGAAGTAGATAAGTATATTGCCCCACTTCCGTGTCAAACAGCCATTTAGGGTATGTCAAAACTTCATCCATCAGAAATTTCAGTGAAGCTTGTTGTTTCTCTTTCTCTACGAATGTGTAAGTTTTAACGCCGTCTCCTACAATTGTATTTTCAATGTAGATGCCACCAATATTGGCAAGGACATGATATAAATAGTTGTTCCATTGGTTGATTACGGCGTAGTAGAGGCGAGATGCTTCTTCATAAGTTTGTCCCTTCTCACCGGTAGTAGTCCATTGAAGAATTTGTGGAACGATACGTTTCAGATTCTCAATGCCAAGTAAAGAAGAGCGAACCGGATCATCACCTAAATCTTCGTTCTGTGCACGTGGATCTACCGCATCGCGGACATCCTGTGCTTCACTATATTTATAAAGCCGATCAGTATGTTTGCTCAAGAAATCGAATAAAATATCCTTTTCTTCTTCCGGAGTACTCTTTCCGTACCAACGATATCCATATTCGATAGCAAACATATCGTATGGACCAATATGCGGAGAAAGAACTTTCACGCCATCTCCAGGCTGTGTGATATAATTGAATCGTGCATAATCCATGATAGATGAAGCGGTAGAGTTCATTCTGGAAGTGAATGCTTCGGAACGTAATGAATCTGTCGGGAAAGCCCATGAACCCATCATATTGTGGCGGAGTCCTAAAGAGTGGCCTACCTCATGACAGGCGACGAATCGAATGGCATCTCCCATCAAAGCATCAGGCAATTGTACATTACGTGCTTCCGGACACACTGTTCCGGTCTGGACAGTAATCCATTCACGTACCATAGAAAGCACATTGTGCCACCACATAATATCAGCTTCCAGGATTTCTCCGGAACGGGGATCTAACAGAGAAGGTCCCATTGCATTTTTCTTTTCCGAAGCAGCATAAGTCAGTACGGAGTAGTTGACATCATCCATGTCTACATGCATACTGTCCGTGATTTCTTTGGCGATAATCGCATTCTTGAAACCAGCCTTTTCAAAAGCAATCTGCCAGTCCTCAATACCTTTCTTAATGTACGAACGCCATTGGTAAGGAGTTGAATTGTCAATGTAGAAGACAATCGGTTTGGCAGGTTCCACCATCTGACCTTTCAGATAAGCCTCCCGATCTTCCGGTTTGGGTTCCATACGCCAGCGGGTGATGTACTGTGTCTTATCCGTACGCTGCTGCGCATCACTGAAACTTAATAACGGATTAGTGAAATAACCGACCTTCTGATTGTCGAATCGTCCCATCATCGGCTTCTCGGGCAATAAGAGAATAGAAGAACTAACTTCCACCGTTACATAAACAGTAGTAGTACCTTCCGTTACCCGGGTAGTCAACTCGGAAGTTGCCACGACATTGTTTGAAAAGGATTTGATGGATAGAATACGTGATAAATTCTTGATAGCCGAAGTACCCAGATTAATATTGGTAAATACGTTATTGATACTGGTTTCCGTACCATCATAAATATCATTCACCTTGATTACTAATGCCGTAGAATCTGCATTGACTGCTTCGATCTTGAATGCGGCAATCAGCGGAGAGATAAAATTATCCTTTACCGAACGGAAGATAGCATCCGTTTGGGGGGCCAGAGGTAATGGGCGTTGTTGACGTAACATTAGTTTGCCCGTCGCTTTGTCCCATTCCATGCAAACCATTTGATTCTCATAGTTTACTCCGCGGTTTACGCCCGCATCATTAAGTTCGGCAGGAACTCGTTGCAGCTTATTGACAACTAATAAGTCACGTCCCAAAAGTGAGGTGGGAATTTCAAAATAATAATCATTCTTCTTTTGATGTACAGCAAACATCCCTTTGGTCGTTTTACTGTCTTCCACTAATTTCTCGTAGTCGCTTTTACTCTTCTCTTCTTTCTCTTCTGGTTTTTTCTTTTTCTTTTTAAACCAACTCAGATTTTCTGTAGCGGGGGTAGTTGCAAATGCCGAGAGCGCTTCTCCACTCAGCAATATACATGCAATGACCGCTGCCATTACTTTTACATACATTCTCATTGAGTTTCTAACTTTTAATTATAATTAAAAAACGGCTACAAAAGTACTAATATAAATAACATAATGACTACTAATTTGCAATGAATATAACATTAAAAAGAAATATTAACTAGTATCTACGGTCATCATTCTCCTCGGATATTTCATAGTTTAGTGGGAATAGTGTACATTTGCGGGAGTAAAAAAGTGAACGGAATGATGAGACGATATATCACTGCTTTGATGTTGGCTTGCTGCATCGGAGGGTATGGACAAGAGAAGAAGCAAGTAACCTTTGTACCTCCTTTTGACTTTCCTCTTACATTGGGTGGGAACTTTGGAGAAATTCGCTCCAATCACTTCCACGGCGGACTGGATTTTAAGACAGGCGGAGTAATCGGTAAACCCGTTCGTGCTCTCGCTGATGGCTATATTTCGCGTATTCGCGTCACGAATGGTTCGGGATATGTACTTGATGTCTGTTATCACAATGGCTATTCAACGATCAACCGCCATTTGAGTGGTTTTGTTTCTCCCATTGCCGAAAGGGTGGAGAAACTTCAATATGAAGAAGAAAGCTGGGAAGTAGAGATTGTTCCCGAACCGGAAGAATATCCGGTAAAAGGAGGTCAGCAGATCGCATGGAGCGGAAATACCGGATATTCGTTCGGTCCGCATCTTCATCTGGATGTGTTTGAAACGGAATCGGGAGATTATATTGACCCTATGCCTTTCTTTCAATCGAAAATAAAAGATACGCGTGCTCCGAAAGCGGATGGTATCCTATTTTTTCCACAACTGGGTAAAGGAGTAGTGGATGGAAAGCAAGAGAATAAAATCATCCTTCCTAATAGTGAGCGTCCGGTGGAAGCATGGGGAGTGATAGGTGTGGGGATCAAAGCATACGATTACATGGATGGAGTGAATAACCATTATGGAGTTTATTCGGTTGTGCTTACGGTAGATGGAAATGAAATATTTCGCAGCACCGTAGATCGCTTCTCGCAGGAAGAGAACCGGATGATTAATTCCTGGACTTACGGGCAATATATGAAATCTTTCATTGATCCGGGCAACACTTTGCGGCTACTAAAAGCATCGAATGATAACCGTGGCTTGGTGACGATTGATGAGGAACGGGACTATCAGTTCTTATATACATTAAAAGATGCTTTCGGAAACACTTCCAAATATAGTTTCACCGTACGGGGTCGGAAACAGCCGATTGAACCGTTGAATCATCGGGAGAAATATTATTTTACCTGGAATAAGACTAATTATCTGCAAGAACCGGGATTGAACCTGGTTGTTCCGAAAGGAATGTTGTATGATGATGTTCCCCTCAATTATCAGGTGAAGGCGGATAGTGGTGCCGTTGCTTTTACCTATCAGCTGAATGATAAGACGGTTCCGCTGCATGCAGCTTGTGAACTGTGTATCGGGTTGCGTAGAAAACCAATTGCCGATACGACGAAATATTATGTGGCCCGCATAACTCCCAAAGGAGGAAAGTACAGCGTAGGCGGAAAGTATGAAGACGGATACATGAAAGCATCTATCCGGGAGTTGGGAACTTACACTGTTGCCATCGATACCATCCCGCCGGAGATTATCCCTGTCAACAAGAATCAGTGGGGAAGAAACGGAAAGATTGTCTATCGTTTGAAAGATCAGGGCGCGGGAATTGCTTCCTATCGTGGAACGATTGACGGAAAGTATGCGCTTTTCGGACGTCCCAATATTGTGAAATCATACTGGGAATGTACGTTGGATCCCAAACGCGTAAAGAAAGGAGGCAAGCATACTGTTGAATTTACAGTGACCGACTATTGTGGGAATGAAACAGTGGCCCGTGAAAGCTTTGTTTGGTAAATTATTAAAAGTGAATCATATATTTATTATGAAGAGAAGAATTATTCTTTGTGCCGCCGTATTGATGGCGGCTGTGGCGAACACCTTCGCCTGCACCAACCTGATTGTCGGAAAAAATGCGTCTGCCGATGGCTCGACGATTGTTTCCTATTCTGCCGACTCGTATGGCTTATTCGGAGAACTTTATCATTATCCGGCTGCTACCTATCCAAAAGGTACGATGCTGAAAGTTTATGAATGGGATACCGGCAAGTATCTGGGAGAAATAGAGCAGGCACGCCAGACTTACAATGTAGTCGGTAATATGAATGAATATCAGGTTACCATTGGTGAGACAACTTTCGGCGGACGTCCGGAATTGGCCGATTCTACAGGGATTATCGATTACGGAAGTCTGATTTATATCGGTTTGCAACGTTCGCGCACTGCCCGTGAAGCAATTAAGATCATGACCGACTTAGTGCAGCAATACGGCTATTATAGCGAAGGAGAATCCTTTACTATTGCCGATCCGAACGAAATATGGATTATGGAAATGATTGGTAAAGGTCCCGGCATCCGTGGAGCAGTTTGGGTAGCTGTACGTGTGCCTGATGATTGTATTTCGGCCCATGCCAACCAGTCACGTATCCACCAGTTTGATATGAACGACAAGGAAAACTGCATGTACTCTCCGGATGTCGTTTCTTTTGCCCGTGAGAAGGGATATTTTAATGGAGTAAACAAAGACTTTAGCTTCTCATTAGCCTATGCGCCTCTTGATTTTGGTGCCCGCCGTTTTTGTGAGGCTCGCGTGTGGAGCTATTTTAATAAGTTCACAGATAACGGAAAAGATTATCTTCCTTATATTGAGGGAAAGACTAATACGCCGATGCCTCTTTTTGTGAAACCGAAACATAAGTTATCCGTGCAAGATGTGAAAGATATGATGCGCGACCATTATGAAGGAACGCCTCTTGACATCTCCAATGATTTTGGAGCCGGACCTTATAAGACACCTTACCGTCTTTCTCCTCTGAACTTCAAGGTAGATGGTCAGGAATATTTCAACGAACGTCCGATTTCCACTCAACAAAGCGGGTTTGTATTTGTTGCACAAATGCGGGCTCATAAGCCGGACCCGATAGGCGGTGTACTTTGGTTTGGCGTGGATGATGCGAACATGGCTGTATTTACCCCGGTTTATTGTTGTGCTACTAAAGTGCCGGTATGTTATACCCGTGTAGATGGGGCCGATTATATTACTTTCTCCTGGAATTCTGCTTTCTGGATTTTCAACTGGGTATCTAATATGGTCTATCCGCGTTATGATTTGATGATCGGTGATGTACGGGAAGCGCAGAAAGAAATGGAAACTACTTTCAACAATGCACAGGAAGGCATTGAAGAAATGGCTGCCAAACTGCTGGCAAAAGATAAGAACGCAGCGGTTGACTTTCTGACAAACTATACAAATATGACCGCACAGAGCACTTTCGATACTTGGAAACAATTGGGTACATTCTTGATTGTGAAGTACAATGATGGAGTGGTGAAACGTGTTAAAGACGGTAAGTTTGAGCGTAATTCTATCGGACAACCTGCCGGAGTGATGCGTCCCGGATATCCGAAAGAATTCTTGCAGGAATATGTCAAGCAGACTGGTGACAGATATAAAGTGCCACAAGAATAGATATTAAGTATGAGATATTAGGTATTAAGTATATCGCTTTTTAATTCTTAATTCTCAAATTTCAATTAAAAGAATAGGAATTATAAACTTATTATTTTACATTTGTGTGCTCAAGAAATTGATAATAAATAATTCATTAACCAATAAATAACAATCGAAATGGAAAATCAGGAACTTATTAAACAGGTCACTGAAAAAGCCGAAAAATGGCTAACCCCGGCTTATGATGCTGAAACCCAGGCTGAAGTGAAACGTATGTTGGAAAACGATGATAAAACCGAACTAATTGAAGCTTTCTACAAAGATCTTGAATTTGGTACTGGTGGTCTGCGTGGTATTATGGGGGTAGGTAGCAATCGTATGAATATCTATACGGTAGGTGCTGCCACTCAAGGACTTTCCAACTATCTGAAAAAGAACTTCAAAGACCTGCCGCAGATTTCTGTAGTAGTAGGTCACGATTGCCGCAACAACAGCCGTTTGTTTGCGGAAACTTCTGCTAATATTTTCTCTGCCAATGGTATTAAAGTATATCTGTTTGACGACATGCGTCCGACACCGGAAATGTCTTTCGCCATCCGTCACCTCGGTTGCCAGAGCGGTATCATTCTGACTGCTTCTCACAATCCGAAGGAATACAACGGTTACAAGGCATATTGGGACGATGGTGCACAGGTATTGGCTCCACACGATAAAGGTATCATCGACGAAGTGAATGCAATTGCTTCTGCTGCCGATATTAAATTCCAGGGAAATCCGGATTTGATTCAGATTATCGGTGAAGACATCGATAAGATTTATCTGGATATGGTGAAAACTGTTTCTATTGATCCGGCAGCTATCGCCCGTCACAAAGATATGAAGATTGTCTATACTCCGATTCATGGTACAGGTATGATGTTGATTCCTCGTGCATTGAAAATGTGGGGATTCGAAAACGTATTTACTGTGCCCGAACAGATGATTAAGGACGGTAACTTCCCGACTGTCGTATCTCCGAACCCGGAAAACGCGGAAGCTCTTTCTATGGCTGTAAACCTTGCCAAAGAAATTGATGCTGACCTCGTTATGGCTTCCGACCCGGATGCTGACCGTGTGGGTATTGCTTGCAAGGATGATAAAGGCGAATGGGTACTGATTAACGGTAATCAGACTTGTATGATGTACCTTTATTATATTCTGACACAGTACAAACAACTGGGTAAGATTAAAGGTGGCGAGTTCTGCGTGAAGACAATCGTTACAACTGAACTAATCAAGAAAATCGCAGATAAGAACAATATCGAAATGCTTGACTGCTACACCGGATTTAAATGGATTGCCCGTGAAATCCGTCTGCGTGAAGGCAAACAGAAATATATCGGTGGCGGTGAAGAAAGCTACGGATTCCTTGCCGAAGATTTCGTTCGCGATAAAGATGCCGTATCAGCTTGCTGTTTGATTGCTGAAGTTGCTGCATGGGCAAAAGATAATGGAAAATCCTTGTATCAGTTGTTGCTGGATATCTACGTAGAATACGGATTCTCTAAAGAGTTTACTGTAAACGTAGTGAAACCGGGTAAGAGTGGTGCAGAAGAAATCAAAGCTATGATGGAGAACTTCCGTGCCAATCCTCCGAAAGAATTGGGTGGCTCTAAAGTGATCTTGAGCAAAGATTATAAGACACTGAAACAGACAGATGATAAAGGTAACGTAACTGCAATCGATATGCCGGAACCATCTAACGTACTTCAATATTTCACTGAAGACGGTAGCAAAGTTTCTGTTCGTCCTTCAGGTACAGAACCGAAGATTAAGTTCTATATGGAAGTTCAGGGTGAAATGGGTTGCCGCAATTGTTATGCTTCTGCCGAATCTGCTGCAATGGAAAAGATTGAAGCAGTGAAGAAATCATTGGGTATCTGATTTTGTTTCTTCTGAAATTTCAGATATAGATAACGAAAGATAAATAATAAATAGCGCCTCCATGGTCTTTTCGAAGATTATGGAGGCGCTTCTTTTTCTCTATACATAGCCCTGATTCTGCCTATTTTCGGGCTTTTTCCCCAACTTGGCACAGTTCTTTCATTTCCTTTGCATTCTTTAAGTCCACTTGCTAATCCTTCTTGCCCGAATCTTGTTGTATTGACATCATCTCAATTTCAACCCGCAGGCTGCGGATACACATGTTTTGTTGATGCTTTAGAGTGATACGTTCAGTTTCATATTCGTAAGTTGTTCGTTTGTAGTTATGTGTATTTCGTGGCCTGCTTTCTTAGTCTATTTTTCAGTCAGTGCTATTTCTTTTTTCTGTTATTTCTTCGTGCCTATCCAAGTCCATTTATGCCATATTGTTTCCAATGGTCCTTGTTTATGTTTAGACAGCCACCATTTGCAGAACCGAACCTGCGCCAGGAAAAGAATAATACCGATAATCAGGCTAAGAGTATATCCACAGTAAGGAGCAAGATAGAATCCGAATGGGAAATAGATAATGGCTCCCAAAATAGATTGAGAAATATAATTGGTCAAGCTCATTTTTCCGTAGAATCGCAGATTAGATACAGTTTTCTTGAACTGATCCTTCTGATAAAGCAACACGAAAGAAGCAACAAGTACAATCGTAAATGCGAATTTCTGCCACATATCAAAGGCAGTACCTACCGTTTGCTGAATTAAACTGCTGTCACTTTGCATGATCTGTTCTTTCAGAGAATACAGTGGCGCGAAACTGATAGCTGCAATAATAAGTGCTTTCATCCAGAACTTCAAATGAGATTCGGTAGTTACGAACAATTCTTTGCGTCCGATATATAAGCCAAACAGGAAAAGTCCGGCAGTCTGTAAGAAACGTCCGGCACCGATAGCCCAAAACAGGCTTGCTTTCTGTCCTAAAGTAACATTACCTATCAGAAAATCCCAAAAGTTTCCGGCTTTGGTGTATTCTGCTACTTCAGCATACATGGCTCCGACATTCAAATCGGGTAGGGTATAGGCAGGATTGAAAAGGCTCATTATATAATGAAACCATTCAATCGGTTGCAGTGAAAACAAGATGGCGGTGATTAGAATCGCTTTGTCACTCCATTTACGTACGATAAATAGTACAAGACTGACTACAACAAACAGAAGCAGGATATCTCCTGCCGGGAAGAAAGCAGCATTCAAAGTGGCGAATCCTGCCAGCAATATCATTCTCCATAAAAAGCGGTAACCAAAATCTTTTCCTTTCAACTGCTGGTTGTGCGACTGGATATAGAAAGTGAATCCGAAAAGCAGAGCGAATATGGCATAAGACTTTCCGGCAAGCAGTGAAAATGTCGCATTAAATACTCCGGCATCCAAAATGGTAAGCCATTCAGGAGAACTTTCCGGATATACGGGGAAAATGAAATGCTCCAGGTTATGAACCAGAAGGATGGCCATTACAGCAAATCCTCTAAGAGCATCTACTACTTCAATTCGGGGTGTTTTTGTTGATAATTCCATGGGGCTAATTTATGATTGTTTTTAGTAAATGTTCATTTTACCCATCTCTAAGCAGGCTTCGGGAACATACTGACGGATTTCTTTGATGATATTTTCCATGTTTGATTTATTCATTTGGATGCTCTATCCACCAATCAATCATCTTTCGGGCAAGACTAAGTTTTCTGGGAAGTTCGGGTAAATTGTCTCTTGTATAAAAGTCTCCCGAACTCAATTCTTCATCTTGGAGGTTGATTTCCCCTCCGGCATAATCAGCAATAAAGCCGACCATTAGTCCGCTGGGATAAGGCCAGGGCTGATTACCGAAATAAGTGATATTCTTTACATTCAGTCCGGTTTCTTCTTTCACTTCACGTGCTACACATTCTTCTAGCGTTTCTCCGGTTTCCAGAAATCCGGCAACGAGACTGTTGAATGTTCCTTTAAAATTGCGGGCGTGCACTAAGAGTAGTGAATTTTTTTTTCTCACTAATACAAGAATCGCTGTGGAAATGGAAGGATATACCTCCCGGCCACATTTCGGACAACGCTTCATGATAGATTCTTTCTGTTCCATAGGCGTGCCGCAGGCGGAACAAAAGCGGCTGTTTCTATCCCAATGCAGAATCTCATGTGCTTTTCCTGCTGTCTGATAATGAGACAAAGGAAGATATTCATAGGAGGCACGAAGCCCTATCATGATCCATTGCTCCGATTCTTCAATGGGAGAGGAGAGGGAGAAAGCCTTGCAGTTTCTCCCTTCCAGTGTAGTGATATTGTGTACGGTTGTTTTTTCTTTAATAACAATAGGAGAGCTTTCTCCACACGGGATGGCATATATACCATCCTCTTTTTTCTCAAGAAGCAGTTGGTCTTTGTAAAAGATAAACCACCATGATTGTGCTGTCTGATTCATTTTAATTCTAATTCTTGATCTTCGCGCTGCGAAGTTATAAAAAAACTAGATTGATATTTAGGCTTATCAGATAAAATACAGGGCAACTGCACCAAAATTTGATTCATAACCGTGCAGAAATGAGCTAAATGATAATTTTGAGGAGTGCCCTGAAAGGGCTTAATTATATAGCGTAGGGCAACGCCCTACGAAAAAACGGTAATCTGAATTTGCGCCCTGAAAGGGCATAATTGTATACGGTTTCGCCCTTTCAGGGCTTGTGGCTGGTGTGTTTTTTTCGTAGGGCGTTGCCCTACGCTATATAATTAAGCCCTTTCAGGGCACCCCAATAAATATATAATTGTAAGGCTTTCAGC
>CDZK01047140.1_pt1 | contig 18406 bp, 18 predicted proteins | sample 557401 | NCBI WGS metagenome assembly CDZK01 (sample SAMEA3182108, study PRJEB8094) | gut metagenome | biome: human; feature: gut; material: Stool; isolation source: human stools | place: Canada | collected 2013-04-25 | reverse complement strand
GCCATCATCGGCCGCATCTATCCCATCTTCGGCGCCATCCTGATGTTCTCCGCCATCGGCGTGTTCATCGGCCTGTTTGTCAAGGGCTATCCCCTGCTGAACCTGTGGGATGACTGGAACGGCGCGCTGTTCGCCTATGGCGACTACTTCAGCACCGGCCACTTCATTCCCATCTTCTTCGTGACCGTGGCCTGCGGCATCCTGTCCGGCTTCCACTCCACCCAGACCGCCATCATCTCCCGCACCGTGAAGAGCGAGCGGCAGGGCCGCATGACCTTCTACAACATGATGGTTCTGGAGGGCTTCATCGCCATGGTGTGGGCTGCCGCTGCCATGGGCATCTTCAACCTGGGTGTCCAGGAGGCCACTGCCAGCACCACCAGCACCGTCATCGCGGTCTGCAAGAACATCCTGGGCCCTGTGGGCGGCGTCATCGCCCTGGTGGGCATCGTGGTTCTGCCCATCACCTCCGGCGATACCGCCCTGCGCGGCCTGCGCCTGACCATCTCTGAGGTCCTGCACATCGACCAGAGCAGCAACAGCAAGCGCCTGGGCCTGGCCTCCATCATCTTCATCCTGGTGGCTGCCATCCTGGTGTTCGCCAAGTTCAATGCCAACGGCTTCAACATCCTGTGGCGCTACTTCGCCTGGTCCAACCAGACTCTGGCTCTGTTCGCCTTCCTGGCCATCTCCATCTGGATGTTCGAGAACGGCAAGGCCAAGTTCGTGTGGATCCCGCTGATCCCCGGCGCCTTCTACACCTTCGTCTGCTCCACCTACATCGCCAACGCCGCCATCGGCTTCAACCTGCCCTGGGGGATTGCCTATCCCGTGGGCGCTGTGTGCGTGGTGGCCTACGTGGGCATCATCTGTTGGTACGGCAAGAAGCGCGCTTCCCGTCTGCGGAAGGTCTGATCTCTCCGCGCATTCCCATCGGTTTCAAAAAGCCGCCCCGCTGACTGCGGGGCGGCTTTCCTGTTCCCTGCCGGCGGGGGAACTGCGGCCTCCGGCGCTCTTTCAGTGCCGCCCGCGGCTTTCCTCCGCTGCCCTTCCGGCCCGCTGCTGAAAACGAGGCCCGGGTCCTGCCTGCGCAGAACCCGGGCCCCGTTGTTTTCTCTGGCCGCGGACGTCCACAGCCGTCACAGCAGCATATACAGCAGCAGGAAGATCAGCCCGCCGCCGGCCACCATCAGGTCAAAGGAGAAGGTCTCCTCCGTCAGGAAATGCCGCTGCTTCCGGCCATAGGTGCCGAAATTCTCATCGTGCTTCGGCACAAAGATCCCAGGCGCCCTGGTGAAGAGGATCTTCTCTCCGATCAGCACCACCCAGTCGCCCACGGAGGCCGCCACCCGGGCGCACAGCGCCCCCAGGAAGGTCAGCGCCGACAGCGCCGGCCGGTATACCAGATTCTCCAGATCCAGCCGCGCCGGCCAGCGGTCCAGGTACACCATGCCGTCCGCCTCCCGCCGCATCAGCAGCCGCCGGACCACCAGCAGGTACACCGCCGCGCCGATCCCCAGGGAGATGCAGGCCCCCTGCAGGTTCACCCAGGTGAAGTAGTGGACGCTGTGGCCCTCTCCCGCCAGCAGGAAGGTCCCCGCCCACTGGGCCAGCGGCTCCATGGTCCCGTTGGGCGTCAGCCCCAGAAGCAGCAGCAGTCCCGCGCCGCAGAGCAGCGCCGCCTGGGTGCCCGGGGACATATACTCCCGCACCGCCGGCCGCTGTCCCACGGCCCGGCTGGAGACGAAGATGGCCACAAACAGCTTGGCCATATAGGCGGCCGTCAGTCCGCCGGAGATCAGGAACAGCCACTCCACCGCCGTGAACCAGCCGGTGGAGGCTCCGGCGGCCTCCAGCACGTGGAGGTATTCCACAATGCTCTCATGGAGCAGCGTCTTGCTGACATATCCGGAAAAGCCCGGCACGCCGGCGATGGAGGCCGCCCCCACAAAGGACAGCGCCTTCAGCACCGGCTTGTTCCGGCCCCAGCCCCGGATGTCGTTCAGATTCAGGGAGTGGGTGCCCAGATAGACCACGCCGGCCGCCACAAACAGCACCAGCTTGATGAGGGAGTGGTTCAGCATATGCAGCACCGTGCCCCAGGCCGCCAGGGCGTTCTCATGGCCAAGGAAGCCCTGCATGGCCACTCCCACCAGGATGAACCCGATCTGGGACATGGAGGAGCAGGCCAGCGTCCGCTTCAGATCGATGGAGAACAGCGCCAGCACCGCCCCCAGCACCATGGTCACCACGCCCAGGGCCAGGACCACCCGGCTCCAGGACAGCTCCGCCCAGAACAGATACCGGGACAGGAGCAGGATGCCGAACACGCCGCTCTTGGTCAGGATGCCCGACAGCAGCGCCGACGCAGGCGCCGGCGCCACCGGATGGGCCTTGGGCAGCCAGATGTGCAGCGGGAACATGCCGGCCTTGGCCCCAAACCCCGCCAGGGCAAGGCCGCCCGCCGTATACAGCGCGGTCCGTTTCTCCTCCGGCAGGGCGGAGACGGCTGCCGCCAACTCCGCAAAGTCCAGCGTTCCCAGCAGATGCTGCAGCAGCACCAGCCCCGTCAGCAGCGCCATGCCGCCGATCACCGCCACGGCCAGATAGGTCTGTCCGGCCCGGACGGCCTCCTCCGTCTCATTCTGGGCCACCCAGACGTAGGAGGTGAAGGACATCATCTCAAAGAACACGAACAGCGTGAACAGGTCCGCCGCCAGAAAGACCCCCATCAGGGCCCCCAGGGTCATCAGCCAGAAGAGGTAGAACCGGTTGCAGCCCTCTGCGGAGGCGAAGTAGCTGGGGCAGTTCAGTCCCGTGGCGGCCCACAGGAAGGCGCTCACCAGAGCCAGCAGGCTCTTCAGGCTTCCGGCCGCCAGGTGCAGGCCCACGCCGCAGATTCCCGGCAGCTCCAGCTCCGCCGCCGGCCACAGCAGCAACAGCAGCGCGGCCGCCAGCTCCACCGCCGGCACGATCTGGATCAGCCAGTTCCGGTATCTCCGGTCCCGCCGCCGCAGGGGGAACACCCAGACGGAGGCCAGGATCGGAAACAGGATCAAAAACAGCAGCAGAAAATCTCCCATCGTCTCCCCCCTTTACCAGGGCCGCGAAACCGCCAGCCACAGGAAGCGGATCACATAATTGGACAGCAGCGCCAGCACCACGCCGGACGCCGTCAGCACCACCAGCGGCACCCACATGGACTTGGACGGGTCATGTACCCGGGCCAGCGCCGCCCGGTCCAACTCTCCCACGGGGAAATAGGCCCGCACCACAATGGTCAGCATATACAGCGTGGTCAGCAGCGTGGAGAGGATCAAGGCCGCGATCCCCCCGTAGGCCAGGGGATTCATGGAGGCCACGGCCGCCTCCGCGATCATCCACTTTCCCGCAAAGCCCCCCAGAGGCGGCATCCCGATCAGCGCGAAGGAGGAGACGGTGAAGGTGGCAAACACCACCGGCATCGCCCGGCCGAAGTCCTCCAGCTCATAGATGTACTCCCGCCCGCTCTTGACGATGATGGCGCCGGCGCAGCAGAACATGGTGATCTTGGTAAAGGCGTGGTAGACCATGTGGGTCATGCCGCCCACGATCCCCGCCGGGGTCATCAGCGTCAGGGCAAAGAGGATGTAGGACAGGTTGCTCACCGTGGAGAAGGCCAGCCGCCGCTTCAGGTGGGGCGTCCGCAGCGCCTTGGCGGAGCCGTAGACGATGGTGACGATGGTGGCCACCATCACCACGGTCTGGGCCCAGGTCCCCCGCAGGAAATCCGCGCCGAAGCCGTAGTAGATCAGCCGCAGCACCGCAAAGGCGCCGGCCTTGACCACCGCCACCGCGTGGAGCAGGGCGGACACCGGCGTGGGCGCCACCGAGGCGTCCGGCAGCCAGCCATGGAAGGGGAACACCGCCGCCTTCACGCCAAAGCCGAAGAAGGCCGCCACGAACGCCACCTCCAGCGTCTGCCGGTCCTCCGCGGCCCGGCTCAGATCCAGGATGCCGCCGTAGGTGAAGTTCAGATGCCCCACGCCGTAGTTCAGCAGAAAGACGATGCCGATAAAGGCAAACGCCGCGCCGGACAGGGAGTACACCAGGTACTTCCGCCCGGCGTACCGGGCCTTCTCGTCCATGGCGTGCATCACCAGGGGCAGCGTGGTCAGGGTCAGCACCTCATAGAAGAAGTACAGGGTCAGAAAGTCCTCGGAGTAGGCAATGCCCAGCACCACGCCGTAGGCCATCAGCCAGAAGGAGAAGAACCGGTTCTCATGCCCCTCGTGGGACATATAGTCCAGGGAGTACGCCGTCACCAGCGGCCACAGCACCGAGACGATGGCCCCATAGACCATGGAGGCGCCGTCGATCCGCAGGGAGATGGAGAACGCCTCGTTGAAGCTCACCATGATGCAGGCCAGATAGCTGCTCCCGTACAGGTACGTCAGCACGATGCAGGCCAGGGACAGGGCCGTCGTCAGCAAAGACGCCGCCATGATATAGCCGCTGCGCACTCTGCGGCTCTTGGGCTGGAAAATCAGCAGGCCGATGCCCAGCACCACGGGGATCAGGATGGGCAGCGTGAGAAACTGTTTCAAGGGCGCACCTCCCTCCTCAGGTGATTCATGTCAGGGGAACAGCCGGGCCGCCAGCCGGCCCAGCCAGTCCATCAATCCGCCGGGCAACAGGCCCAGCACCACCACGGCGGCGGCAAAGGCGATCATGGGCCAGGTCATCTGGGGGCCCACCTCCCGCCGCTCCGTGATGAAATCCCGTCCCGGGAAAAATCCATTGGTCACCACCGGCAGCAGGTATCCCGCCGTCAGCAGGGCGGAGACCACCAGCACCGCCAGCCCGGCGATGCCGAATACCTGGAGCGGCGCCTCCAGCCCCGCGGTCAGCAGCTGCCACTTGCTGACGAACCCCGCCATGGGTGGGATCCCGATCAGGGACAGGGACGCCAGGGTGAAGCACCACATGGTCACCGGCATCCGCCGGCCGATGCCCCGCAGCTGGTCCACCCGGGTGCAGTTGGTGGAGAAGATGATGGCGCCGGCCGCCAGGAACAGCGTGTCCTTGGCCAGGGCGTGAAAGACCATCTGCAGCAGCGACGCCTGGACGCCCTGCTCTGTCAGCAGCATCAGCCCGAAGATCACGTAGGACACCTGGCTCACCGTGGAGTAGGCCAGCCGCCGCTTCAGCTGCTTTTCCCGATAGGCCAGCATGGAGCCCACGAACACCGTGGCCAGGGACAGGGTCAGCAGCACGTACTGGGGCCAGCTCCCCGCCAGGAACTCCGGGCCGAACATATAGTAGGTCACCCGGATCACGGCGATGACGCCGCCCTTGGTGATGACGCCGGACAGCACGGCGGAGGCCGGTGCCGGCGCCACCGGGTGGGCCGCCGGCAGCCAGGACTGCATGGGCATCATGCCCGCCTTGGCGCCGAAGCCCACGATCATCAGGCAGTACACTACCAGCAGCAGCGGCCGGTGCTCCGCCGCCCGGGCGATGTCGATGGCCCCGCCCGGCTGGAAGTCCGGCACCGTCAGGTAATAGGCGATGAAGAAGTAGCCCGCCAGGGCCATGCCGGCGCCGAACACGGAGTACCCCAGGTATTTGAATCCCGCCCGCCGGGCCGCCGGGGTGGCGTTGTGCAGCACCAGGGGCACCGTGATCAGGGACATCATCTCAAAGAACATGTACATGGTGACGAAGTTGGCCGCCTGGGCAAGGCCCATCAGCACCCCCAGCGTCATGGTGTAAAAGCCCATGAACTGGTTGCCCTGCCCCGCGTGGCGGATATAGGGCCGGGTAAAGACCACCACCGGCGCCCAGATGCACACCGCCAGCACCATGAAAAACTTGGACAGCCAGTCGCTGTTCAGCACCAGCCCCAGATCTCCCTGGATAGTCAGCAGCCACAGCCGCTGGGTGGGGCCGACGCAGTTGATCAGCACCAGTACCGCCGTGGCCGCGATCAGCGACATCACCAGCCAGTCGCGGTATTGTTCATTTTTCTGCCGGAACACGAAGATCCCGCCGATCAGCGGCACCAGGATGGGCAGCAGCAGCAACAGCATGGGCGCACTCCTTACAGACTAGACTCAGATCAGCCAAACACCCGCCTCGATCAGGTCGGTGATCGGATGGTAGAAAATCCCCAGCACAAAAATCCCCAGGGTCAGCACGATGGCGGCCGCCATGAACGACCGGTCCCGGGCCGTCTCCCCCGGATGCACGCCGGCCAGGATGGCCGCCTCGTCCTCCGCCGGGGGCTTCACCCAGATGGCCAGCAGCGCCGGCACATAGTACAGGGCGTTCAGCACCGTGGACAGCGCGATGGTCAGCAGGATCATGGCCGTCATCCCGGTGGGGACGGCGGCGTTGGCAAAGTACAGCTTGGAGACAAAGCCGCCGAACAGCGGAATGCCGATCATGGACAGGGCTCCCACTGTGAAGCCCAGGCCCGCCACCACATCCCGGTAGGCGCTACCCCGCAGATTCTTCAGGCTCTTGTGGTGGCCGCTGACGGCGGAGAGCCGTCCGGCACAGAGGAACAGCAGGGGCTTGCAGCAGGCGTGGACCAGGATGTGGAAGCAGGAGGCGATCAGCCCCTCCACGCTCCCCAGGCCCATGCCCATGAAAATGTAGCCCACCTGGGCCACGGAGGAGTAGGCCAGCATCCGCTTGATGTGGTTCTCCCGCATGGCGGCCAGGGACCCGAAGATCATCCCCAGCAGGCCGAAGGCCAGGATCACATCCGTGACCCCCAGCTCCACCATCAGCTCCATGGAGAACACCCGCAGGATCATCACCAGCAGCAGGACGATATACCCCTTCAGCACCAGGCCGGACAGGATGGCGGAGGACGCCGAGGTGGCGCCGCCGTGGGCGTCCGGCAGCCACAGGTGGAAGGGGAACATGGCGCTCTTGACGCCCAGGCCCGCCACGATCAGGCCCACCGCCACCGTCAGCGGGATGGGATAGCTCCCGGAGAGCCGCAGCCCCTCCACCGCCTCCGCCAGAGAGGGCATCAGCAGATAGCCGGTGATGCTGTTCAGCACCGTCAGCCCGATCAGGAACAGGCCGGAGCCCACCAAACTCATGAACAGATACCGGATGGTGGCGATCAGGTTGGGGCCGTTGTCCTTGGCCATCACCAGGGCGCAGGCGGCGATGGTGCTGATCTCAATGAACACATAGCCGGTGAACACGTCGTTGGTATAGGTCAGCGCCAGCAGAGACGCCTGCAGCATATCCACCATCACAAAATAGAGCCGTTGCTTCTCCGGCAGGACATCCTGGAACAGGTCCCGCCGCCCTCCTGCCAGGGACGCCGCCATCACCAGGGAAAACGCCGTGGTCAGCAGCGCCTGCAGCGGCCCGCAGTTGATGGCGTTGCCGTAGGGCGCCAGGAAGCGGCCCATGGTGTAAGTAAAGCTCAGGTCCCCCAGATAGGTGTACTCCAGCACACAGGCGTTCAGCACCGCGCTGGCCCCGCAAACGATGATGGTGAGCCAGTAGGCGACCCGCCCGCTGCGGATGGTGGCCGTCACGATCCCGGCCAGGATGGCCAGGAAGATGGAAAAGAAGGGGAAATTCTCCACAAACGGCCGCATCAGTCGTCCTCCTTCTTGGCCCGCTCCAGCAGCTCCCGCATCTCAATGGTGCCGTAGCGGCGGTAGATCCGCTGGATCAGCGCCAGGGAGAAGGCCGTGATGGACACCGACACCACGATGCCGGTGAGCACCAGGCCGCTGGGGATCGGATTGATGTAGAGGGGATCGAACCCCCGGTCCCCCACGATGGGGGCCACACCGCCGTCGATATAGCCCAGGGAGGCCAGCAGCAGGAAGATGGCGGAGTCCATGATGTTGAAGCCGATGACCTTCCGCAGCAGGTTCTGCTGCAGCATCAGGTTGGTAAAGCCGATCCCGAACAGGATCACCGCCGTGACCGCGTAGCGGTTCTGGATGATGTCCTCCAGCATCCCTCCGCCTCCTCTCTCAGATCTCGCCCCTGGAAAACAGGGCGTAAAAGCCGTACATGGTGCAGGCCACCACCAGCCCCACCGCCAGGTCGATCAGCAGGATCATCCCGGTGAGATAGTTGGGCAGGTCGTTGGCGCCGATGAAGATGTAAATGCCGTACAAAATGCCGTACAGCAGCAGGCCGAAGGTCCGCACCGCGCTGTAGCGCCGCCGGTTCATCAGCGTCTGCATATGCCGGGTGCCGAAGGCGGCGGAGAACAGGATCAGCCCCGCCCCCAGAATGGTCCCGCCGGAGAAGCCGCCACCGGGGGAGGTCTCCCCGTTCAGCAGCACGTAGATGGCGAACAGGAAGATGAAGGGGATCAGCACCCAGGCCACCTGCTTGAGGATCAGGTCCGCGTGCTCCTGGACGGATTCCTCCTCCCGCTCCATCTGCCGGGCCTCATGTTCGCTGGTGTTCTTCCGGTCCCGCAGCAGCAGGATCATCACCGCCGCCACCGCCAGGAACAGCACACAGCTCTCCCCCAGGGTGTCGAAGCCCCGGTAGCCGATGATCATGGCGGTCACCACGTTCTCAGACCCGGTCTCCTCCGCGCCCTGCTCCAAATATCGCTGGGACACCTCGTTGTTGATGGGATTGTCCTCCTGGCCGAAGCCGGGCATGTTCATCACCGTGGCCAGCAGGATCAGCCCCAGCACCGCGGAGATCACCGCCGCGGCGATGGGATACCAGTTGAAAAACTTCCGGAGCCGGTCCTTCTCCCGCCGTTCAAACTCCTCCTCAGAGGGGCGGAAATCCCGGTGGGGGCGCTGCTCCATGACGAACAGGGTCTGGTCCTTGGGCTCCCGGTCCCCGTCCACCCAGGAGACCAGCTGCCGCAGGCGGTCATGCTTTTCAGGCTGCTTACTCATCGCGTGTTCCTTTCAGCGCATGGATCTTTTTCAGGGTCAGGAAGAAGAGGATGCTGGTGACGCCGGCGCCCACCGCCGCCTCCGTGATGGCCAGGTCCGGGCTCTGGAGCAGACTCCACAGCACCGCCATCATCAGGGACATGGCCATGTACACGATCACCGACGCCAGCAGCCGTTTGCACAGCGGCGCGGCGATGGCGCACACGATCACTCCCACCAACAGGATGTACTCCAGGACGATCATCGCTCCTCCACCTCACATTCCTTCTCCAGATCCGGGACGGTGGATACCTCCATCTCGGCGATCAGATGGCTGGACACCGGACTGGTCAGCCACAGAAACACAAAGATCAGCACGGTCTTTCCCGCGGACAGGGACCAGCCGTGCAGCAGCATCAGCCCGATCAGCACGCAGAAGATCCCCAGGGAGTCCCCCACCGCGGCGGCGTGCATCCGGTTGAGCACATAGTCGAACCGGAACAGCCCCAGCACGGCGGAGAAGAACACGAACAGCCCGAACAGGAAAAAGGCCAGCCCGGCCGCTGTCGCCAGATCATGTATCATGGCCGTTTTCCCTCCCCTTCTTTCTCTGGTCCTCCCGCCGCTTCCTCTGCCGGATGATCACCAGCCTGGAGGCCACCACCACTGCCAGAAAGCTCAGCAGGGCAAACACCAGGGCGATGTCCACCAGGAAATCCTCCCGCAGCCAGACGGACAGCAGCATCAGCTCCGCGATCACCAGGGTGCTGATGACATTCACCGCCACGATCCGGTCCGTGAACCGGGGGCCCAGCACGGCCCGCACCAGCGTGGCCAGGATCAGCAGCGCCAGCACCACGGCCCCGGCGCTCAGGACCCAGGACTTCACTTGCTCCATTGCGATGCCTCCATCCTCTCCAGCCGCTGCTGGAAGGAGCTGTTCTCGATCCCCTCCGCCAGCGGCGCGTCCAGGGCGTGCACCAGCATCCTCCCGCCCTCCGCCCGCACCGTGATGGTCCCGGCGGTGAGGGTGATGGAGTCGGACAGCAGCGCTTTGTGCCGGTCCGTCCGCAGGGGCGTCCGGAACCACACCAGCTTGGGCTGGATGTCCCTGGGGCGGACGTAGATCAGCCGCATCACCACCAGTCCGGCCTTCAGCATCTCCAGCAGCAGGTGGGCAAAGTACCGCACCATGGCCCAGAGCCTTCCGGGGCTGCCCAGAAGGATATGCCACTCATAGCCCAGCACCCGGCGGCAGAACCAGGTCATCAGCGCCGAGACCGCCGCGCCCCACAGGCACGTATGTACGCTCACCCCGCCGGACAGCAGCAGCCACAGCAGGAAAAACAGCAGGAACATTCCTTCGCCCCCTCTTGATCCTGTATACAAAAACAGACGTCACAGCAAGTGGTGTGATTCCTCCCTCCGGTGGATGGCACACGCTTGTTGGACGTCACAGTCGGCCGTTCTTCGTTAAAAAACGCACAAGCTTTAACATTATTTTAGCGGTTAAAGTGTCCGCTGTCAACTGTTCCCAGGGAATTGTCCCCCAGGATACTCCAAAAAAAGTACACAAATCTGTAAATTGAATTTCGGCGATGTGCCCAGATGCCCTGCCAGATCCACAAATCTGTCCGGCTTGCCACGGATGGACAGCTGCAGCGCGGTCTCCCCGGCCCTCCGGCCGCGTTCCGCGCATATCCCTGTCCCCGCTTGCATAGTCTCCCAGCGAGGTGATGTCCAATATGACCATCCATGTGGTCCAGGCCGGCGAGACCGTCGGCTCCATCGCGGGGTCCTACGGCATCGACCCCGCCCGCCTGGCGGCGGACAACGCGGTGCCTCCCAGCGGCGCCCTGGCCGTGGGACAGACCCTGGTGGTCCGGTTCCCCCGGCAGGTCCACGCCGTTCGGAGCGGAGAGACCCTGTCCTCCATCGCGGAGGACCACGGCACCACCGTCCGGCGCCTCTGGCAGAACAACTGGTCTCTGGGCGGCGGGACCGCGCTGCAGCCGGGGCAGACCCTGGTGATCTCCTATTTCGACGAGCCCCTGGGCGACGCCGTCTTCAATGGCTACGCCTATCCGTACATCGACCCAGCCCTGCTGGCGGCGGAGCTCCCCTGCCTCACCTGTCTGGCACCCTTCACCTACGGGATCACCGCGGACGGCGACCTGCTCCAGCTGGAGGATGATGAGCTCCTCGCCGCCGCCCGGCAGCGGGGCGCGCTCCCGGTGATGCACCTGTCCACCCTGACGGAGCTGGACCAGTTCGACACCCAGCGGGCCGCCCTGGTGCTGACGGACGCCGCCGTCCAGGACCGGCTGGTGAGCCAGGTGCAGCAGACCCTGCGCCGCCGGGGCTACGCGGGGCTGGATGTGGACTTCGAGTTCCTCCCCGGCCAGCTGGCCGCCGCCTACGCCGCCTTTCTCAGCCGTCTGCGGCGCCTGCTGAACCCCCAGGGCTTTTTCCTCTGGGCCGCACTGGCCCCCAAGACCTCCGCCCAGCAGAGGGGACTGCTGTACGAGGGCCACGACTACGCCGCCGTGGGGGCCGCCGTGGACGGCGTGCTGCTGATGACCTATGAGTGGGGCTATACCGCCGGGCCGCCCATGGCGGTGTCGCCCCTCCCCAATGTCCGGGCGGTGCTGGATTACGCTGTCACCGAGATCCCGCCGTCCAAAATCCTCCTGGGCCTCTCCAATTACGGCTACGACTGGCCCCTGCCCTTTGTCCAGGGCGTCACCCGGGCCCCCTCCATCTCCAACCAGCGGGCCATCGAGCTGGCCATCCAGCACAACGTGGCCATCCAGTACGACGAGACGGCCCAGGCCCCCTTCTTCCACTATACCGACGCCGGCGGCACCATCCACGAAGTGTGGTTCGAGGATGCCCGCAGCCTCTCCGCCCGCCTGGCCCTGATCGCCGAGTACGGATTCCTGGGCGCCGGGATCTGGAACCTGATGCGGCCCTTCCCCCAGCTCTGGCAGCTCCTGGCCAGCCTCTATGACATCCGGGAGTCCGTCCCCTTCGGATAGCCGGAAAAAAGGGCTTGACTTGGAGTTTACTCCAAGTATTAAATTTACATTGGATAACATTCGCGCCCCAACCGGCGCAAAGGAGGCATTCTGCATGGCATTATCAGCACACGCCCGGGAGACCCTGTCCCGCCTGTTCCCCGGCGCGCCCTCCTCCCTCTGGGAGACGGACCCGGACTTCATGGAGCTGTTCACCAACTTCGCCCTGGACGAGGTGGTCCGGCAGGGGGACCTGGACGAACCCACCCGGATGATGGCCATTCTGGCCACGCTCCTGGGCTGCCAGGGGGCGGAGGAGTTCCGCGTCCAGCTCCCGGCCGCTCTGCGGGCCGGCGTCACTCCGGTCCAGACCAAGGAGATCCTGTACCAGGCCGTGGCCTATCTGGGCATGGGCCGGGTGCGGCCCTTCTTTGATGTGACGAACCGGGTCCTGCGGGAGCAGGGCGTCTCTCTGCCCCTGCCCGCCGGGGCCACCACCACGGCGGAGACCCGGCTCTCCGCCGGCAACCAGGCCCAGGTGGACATCTTCGGCGAGGGGATGCGGGGCTTCCAGGACAGCGGCCCGGAGGAGAGCCGCCACATCAACCGCTGGCTGGCGGACAACTGCTTCGGCGACTACTACACCCGCAAGGGCCTGGACTACCGGCAGCGGGAGATGATCACCTTCTGCTTCCTGGCGGCCCAGGGCGGCTGTGAGCCCCAGCTCACCTCCCACGCCGCCGGCAACATGAGGATCGGCAACGGCAAGGCGTTCCTCATCCAGGTCCTCTCCCAGTGCCTGCCCTACATCGGCTATCCCCGCAGCCTCAACGCCCTGCGGTGCGTCAACGAGGCCGCCAAGGCCGCCGAGAGCTGAGGAGGTGCCGGATTGACCATTGCGGAAGTCAGCAAAAAGTATGGCCTGTCCGCCGACACCCTGCGCTATTACGAGCGGATCGGCCTGATCCCTCCCGTCCCCCGCACCAAGGGCGGCGTCCGGGACTACGGGGAGGAGTCCTGCGGCTGGATCGAGCTGATGAAGTGTATGCGGGCCGCCGGCGTCCAGATCGAGGCGCTGATCGAATATGTGAAGCTGTTCCGGCAGGGAGATTCCACCATCGGCGCCCGGAAGGCCATCCTGGTGGAACAGCGGGATCAGCTCCTCTCCCGGATGGCGGAGATGCAGTCGTCCCTGGAGCTGCTCAACGAGAAGATCGACGGCTACGAGCAGCGGATGGTCTCCGCGGAGCAGCGGCTCCGCCTGCTCCACACCGCGTCCAGCGAGCCCTGAGCGAAAACAGGCAGGATGCCGCAGCGGCATCCTGCCTGTTTTGTCCGATGGCCGGGCGGCTCCGGCAGCGCCGTGCCCGCCCTCACAGGTGCAGGAACTTCTGCACGTCCCGGTTGGCCCCCAGCACCAGAATGGTCTCCTGCTCCCGGAAGCAGTAGTCACCGCCGGGAATGGGGATCAGCTCCCCTCCCTGCTTGACCGCCAGAATATTGATGTTGTGCCGCTGGCGCACCCCCAGCTGGCCGATGGTCTTGCCCACCCAGGAATGGGGCACCGCCGTCTCATAGATGGAGTGGTCGTCCGTCAGCCGGATGTAGTCAAAGACATGGTCGGAGCTGTACCGCACCGCGGCCCAGCTGGCGGTCTCCCGCTCGGGATACACCACGTCGTCCGCCCCGTTGCGCAGCAGGAACTTGGCGTGGACGTCCCGGGCCGCCCGGGCCAGGACGTAGGGCGCGCCGTAGTCCTTCAGCAGCGCCGTGGTCTCCAGGGAGCTCTGGAAGTCGTCGCCGATGGCCACCACGCAGATGTCGAAGTTCCGTACCCCCAGGGAGGCGATGAACGCCTCGCTGGTGCTGTCTCCGATCTGGGCGTGGGTCACCAGGTCCAATGCGTCGTTGACCCGCTCCTCGTTCTTGTCCACCGCCAGCACCTCGTGGTGCAGCTCCTGCAGCTTTGCCGCCATGTGCCGCCCGAAGCGGCCCAGTCCGATCAGCAGTACCGATTTCATCGTCAATCGTCCTTTCTCAAACCGTGTCGTGGATCTCTCGGGCCGTTCAGCCCACGGTGATGCGCTCCTGGGGCAGCTGGGCCGGAACGGCGCCGCTGTCCGGCAGGACCGCGTAGATCAGTGTCAGGCCGCCCACCCGGCCGAAGTACATCAGGAAGATCAGAATGATGCGGGAGACGCCTCCCAGCTCCGGGGTCAGGCCCAGGGTCAGCCCCACGGTCCCGATGGCGGAGGCCGTCTCGAACAGCGCCGCGTCCAAGGCCACGCCCTCCACGCAGCTGATGGCCAGGCCCCCCAGCAGGAACAGTCCCACATACGCCATCAGGATGGCGGCCGCATTTTGCAGGGTGTCTATGGGAAGGCGCCGGCCAAAGGACTGCAGGTCCTCCTGCCGCCGGAACACCGCCCGGGCCGCCAGCAGGAACACCGCCAGGGTGGTGACCTTGAAGCCGCCGGCCGTGGAGCCCGGCGCGCCGCCCACCAGCATCAGCAGGGTGATGATCATGCGGGTGGGCCCGCTCAGCTGGGTCAGGTCCACGGTGTTGTAGCCCGCCGTCCGGGGCGTCACCGCCTGGAACAGCGACCCCAGGATCTTCTCCCCCAGGGTCAGTCCGTCCCACCGGGGCAGCTGGAACTCATAGCAAAAGAAGAACAGCGCAGGCACCAGGATCAGCGCGGCCGTGGTCACCAGCACCAGCTTGCTCTGGAGACAGTAGGCCCGCAGGTGCCACCTGTGCTGCCGCACGTCCCCCCAGGTGAGAAAGCCGATGCCGCCCAGGATGATGAGGCCCATCACCGTGAGGTTCACCAGCGGGTCCCCCACATAGCCGGTCAGGGAGACAAAGGGCGTCCCCGCCGCGCCCATCAGGTCGAAGCCCGCGTTGCAGAAGGAGGAGATGGCGTGGAACACCGCGTACCAGATGCCCCGCAGCCCCATCTCCGGGCAGAACCGCGAGGCCAGCAGCAACGCCCCGGCGCCCTCCAGCAGCAGCATGGCCGCCAGGATGAACCGGGTCCGGCGGACGATGCCCCCCACCTGGGGCGCGGAGATGGACTCCTGCATCACCCACCGCTCCTTCAGGCCGATCCGCCGGCCCGCCAGCATGGAGATGGCCACGGCCACCGTCACCACGCCCATGCCGCCGATCTGGATCAGCACGATGATGACCGCCTGGCCGAAGCCGGACCAATACTGAGCCGTGTCCTGCACCACGAGCCCCGTCACGCAGGTGGCTGAGGTGGCGGTGAACAGGGCGTCGAAAAAGGAGGCCCCCTGTCCGTCCCGGGTGGAAATGGGCATGGTCAGCAGCAGCGCCCCCGCCAGGATCAGCAGCGCGAAGCCGATCAGAATGATCCGCGCCGGTGTCAGCTGTTGTTTTTTTCGAAAGAACACAAGGATCCCTCTCTACATGATGATCGCCGCCTCTCCAGCGGCACGCCCCATTATAGCATAGGCCATGCACCTGGTCTATCAAAATGGTAATAAAACCGTTCAGAAATCATCAAGGTTTTTCGCCGTTCTCCGGCGGCACACCCATTGTAGCACACCCCGCAGTTCCCGTCCACCGCTTTTTGCAGGCTCAGCATTGCATTTCCCCCCGTGTGTGCTATAATGGTTAGACAGGCCAAACATGATCCCCACTTGACAGAAAGGAAGTCATTGCCATGCTGACGGAAACGGTATCTCAGCTTCTGAACGACCAGGTGAATAAAGAGTTTTACTCCGCCTACCTGTACCTGTGCTTCTCCAACTACTATGTGGAGCAGGGCCTCTCCGGCTTTGCCAACTGGTACAAGGTCCAAGCCCAGGAGGAGCGGGACCACGCCATGCTGATGCTCCAGTACCTCCAGAACAACGACGTGCCCGTGACGCTGGAGGCCATCGCCAAGCCCGACGCGGAGCTGAAAACCAATATGGATCCGCTGAAGGCCGGTCTTGCCCACGAGCAGTACGTCACCTCCCTGATCCACGCCATCTACGAGGCCGCTTACGAGGCCAAGGACTTCCGCACCATGCAGTTCCTGGACTGGTTCGTGAAGGAACAGGGCGAGGAGGAGACCAACGCCACCGACCTCATCAAGAAGATGGAGCTCTTCGGCTCCGATCCCAAGGGCCTCTATATGCTGGACCAGGAGCTGGCGGCCCGGACCTACGCCGCCCCCTCCCTGACCCTGTAAGGCTTGATTCCGCGCCTCACGCACGGCGGCTTGACCGCCGTGCGTGTTTTTGTCCCGCTCTGGACGGACGTCCCCGCCCGTGGTATACTGTGCCCAGCTGACACCCAAGGAGGCCCCTATGAAAGATTTGCTGATCGTGGAGGACGACCGCGCCCTGGGCGAGGGCATCCGCCTGGCCCTCCAGGCCCCGGAGCTCCGGCTCCAGCTGTGCCACACCCTGGCGGAGGCCGGGGCGCTGGCGGCCCGGCAGCCCTTTGACCTGCTGATCCTGGACATCAACCTGCCAGACGGGAACGGGCTGGACTTTCTCCGCGCCCTCCGGCAGGAGCACGCCGTCCCGGTGATCCTGCTGACCGCCAACGACCTGGAGACGGACATCGTGGCGGGGCTGGAGCTGGGGGCGGACGACTACATCACCAAGCCCTTCTCCCTGGCGGTGCTGCGGGCCCGGGTCCACGCCCAGCTGCGCCGGGGGACGCCCGCCCAGACGGAGCGGGTGGAGATTGACCGCTTCTCCTTCGACTTCGGCCGGATGGAATTCCAGCGGGACGGGCAGCCGGTGGAGCTGAGCAAGACGGAGCAGAAGCTGCTGCGGCTGCTGGTGGAGAACCGGGGCCGGACCCTCACCCGGGCCCAACTGGTAGACCGGATCTGGACCGACGGCGCGGCGTACGTGGACGAGAACGCCCTCTCCGTCACGGTGAAGCGGCTGCGGGACAAGCTGGAGGAGATTCCCTCCAAGCCCCGGTACATCAAGACCGTGTACGGCCTGGGCTACACATGGGCGGTGAACTGACATGACCACGGAATTTATTCTGCTGGCCCTGGCGCTTCTGGCCCTGCTGGCGGCGGTCATCATCGCCCTCTGGACCCATCTCCGGGCCCGCCGGATGCTGGACACCCTGGACCGGATGCTGGACGACGCCGTCCGGGGCGACTTTCAGGAGTCCCTCTATGACGAGAGCCGCCTCTCCGCCCTGGAGACCCGGATGGCCCACTATCTGTCCTCCAGCGCCGTGTCCGCCCGGAACCTGGCGGAGGAGAAGGACAAGATCAAGACGCTGATCGGGGACATCTCCCACCAGACGAAAACGCCCATCGCCAACCTCCTGCTGTACGCCCAGCTGCTGGGAGAGCAGGATCTGCCGCCGGAGAGCCGGGCCTACGTCTCCGCCCTGGAACACCAGGCGGAAAAGCTCCGGTTCCTCATCGACGCGCTGGTAAAGACCTCCCGGCTGGAGAGCGGGGTCCTGGCCATGACGCCCAAAAGCCATCCCATCCAGCAGCTGCTGGAGGCCGCAGCCGCCCAGGCCGCCCCCAGGGCGGAGGCCAGGGGCATCGCCCTCACGGTGGAGCCCGCGGACCTGACCGCCCGGTTCGACCCCAAATGGACCACGGAGGCCCTCTATAATCTGGTGGACAACGCCGTGAAGTATACCCCAGCCGGCGGCAGCGTCACCCTCCGGGCCGTGGGCTACGAGCTGTTCTGCCGCATTGACGTGACGGACACCGGCTCCGGCATCCCGGAGGCGGAGCAGGCCCGGATCTTCCAGCGGTTCTACCGCTCTCCCTCCGCCGGCGAGACGGAGGGCGTGGGCATCGGATTGTACCTGGCCCGGCAGATCGCCGCCGGCCAGGGGGGATATCTGAAGGTCACCAGCCGCCCGGGGGAGGGCAGCACCTTCTCCCTGTTCCTGCCGCGAGCGGAGCAGGGCAGGGCACAAGAAGAGAGCGCCCCGGCCTGAAACGCCAATTCTTTCAGAACTGTTAGATTTCAGAAAGAATGTGGAAAGATTTCTTTGGTACAGTCTGTATTGTCGAAAGGCAATACAGACTTTTTCCTGGGAGGAACGGATTTATGACGATCTTGGAAACGAAGGATCTGCGGAAGGTGTACGGCTCCGGCGACACGGAGGTCCGGGCCCTGGACGGGGTGGACCTGACGGTGGAGAAGGGCGAGTTCGTGGCGGTGGTGGGCACCTCCGGCTCCGGCAAGTCCACCCTGCTCCACATGCTGGGCGGCCTGGACCGGCCCACCGGCGGCACCGTCACCGTGGACGGCAAGGAGCTCTCCACCCTGAAGGACGAGGAGCTGACCATCTTCCGGCGGCGGAAGATCGGCTTCGTGTTCCAGAACTACAACCTGGTGCCGGTGCTGAACGTGTATGAGAACATCGTCCTGCCCATCCAGCTGGACGGCAAGGCGCCGGACAAGGGCTACGTGGACCAGATCATCGAGACCCTGGGCCTGGGGAGCAAGCTCCAGAACCTGCCCAACAACCTCTCCGGCGGCCAGCAGCAGCGGGTGGCCATCGCC
>CDZK01039671.1_pt1 | contig 18508 bp, 12 predicted proteins | sample 557401 | NCBI WGS metagenome assembly CDZK01 (sample SAMEA3182108, study PRJEB8094) | gut metagenome | biome: human; feature: gut; material: Stool; isolation source: human stools | place: Canada | collected 2013-04-25 | reverse complement strand
AGGTATGGTAGAGATAACATCCACGTATCCTGCCGGAGTGATAGGCGATACTGTCGAGAATCTCCGCGCGGCAGCGGCCGGCGAGAACGAAGAATGGTCGGAGTTGTATCCCCATTTCGCCGATGTGGCCGAGGAAGAAGGTTTCAAGGACGTTGCTACGGCTTTCCGCAAGATAATGGAAGTAGAGGCCTTCCATGAACAACGCTATTTAAAGTTGCTGGAGCGCGTGGAAAACGGTTCGTATTTCGAGCGCGAGGAGGAAATCGAATGGCAGTGCCGCAACTGCGGTTATGTGTTCAAGGGTAAGAAAGCTCCTAAGGCATGTCCGGCATGCCTGCATCCTCAGGCGTATTTCGAACCCAAGAGGAATAATTACTGATAATTGCGGTATTTACCGCTTCCCGGGAAAAGCCGGTCCGGCGCATTGCGCCGGACCGGCTTTTTTGTGTCGTCTGATAACTGTATCTCGTGCAGATATTGGTAGTGTTGTTTCTCCGATGAACGTACACGGTGTTTATATATGACGGCTTTTGTGTGGGATAACGGTAATGCGGATACAGTCAAAGGCACTTTTACGTGAAAGTCAGGGCGAGGAAAAAAGTTTGCACTATATTTGCTGTAAAATAACTGCGCGGATATGACATTGGGTGGGTTAAGGCGGCTTTTTGCCGACAGGCTTTCGGACATTTACGACACATGCGAGGCGGACGGGATGTTTTTCCGGACGGTCAGCCATTGTCTTGGCATGAACCGTCTGGAGTATGCGGCCGTCAAAGACGACGAGTTGTCCGAAACGGATACAAAACGCATGACCGATGTGCTTACTCGGCTTTTACAAGGCAGTCCATTGCAATACGTGTTGGGCATCCAGCGTTTCGCGGGGCATGATTTCTGCGTGGACGGCAGCGTGCTGATACCCCGGCCGGAAACAGAGGAACTTGTGCAGGCCATTTTGGAAGGGAATGCCCGGAGGGACGGACTGCGGGTGCTGGATATAGGTACCGGGAGCGGTGCGATAGCTGTGTCGCTGGCTTTGGCCGAGCCTTCGTGGAGTGTGTCCGCTATGGACGTGAGTCCCCAGGCCCTTGCTACCGCCAGGGAAAACGCTTCCCGCATGGGTGCGCAAGTGGAATTCATCATGGCTGACATACTTTCCATGCAGGATGGCGTTCCTTATGGAAGGTACGATGTGATAGTGTCCAACCCTCCTTATGTGCTGGAGAGTGAAAAATCGCGGATGCACAAAAACGTTCTGGAATACGAACCTGCGCTTGCGCTGTTCGTTCCGGACGAGGACCCTTTGTTGTTTTACAGGGCTATTTCCCGTTTTGCCGCAGGCGCGCTGGAGCCCGCAGGCAGGTTATACTTCGAAATAAACGCCGCTCTCGGAGATGCCACTGCCGATTTGGTGCGTTCATGCGGTTTTGAGGATGTTGCGGTGTGGAAGGATATAAGCGGACGCGACAGATTCGTTTACGCTGTTCGCGGGCGATTGCCGTGAGCAAACGTTTTTTTTACTTTATGCGCCAGCCGGATGCGGTTACGCCCTGGGGCCTATTTCGATGGCTTCCAGGTTTTTTATTTCTCCTGAGTCTATTTCGAACCGCAACATGGTCCGCACTTTGTGAAAACCGTATGTGCCTGCCGCTCCGGGGTTGAAATGCATCACGTTGAAGCGTTTGTCGTACATCACTTTCAGAATGTGCGAATGTCCGCTTATGAATAATTTTGGCGGGGCGGCGAATATTTCCTCGTACACCGAACGGTCGTAGCGCCCTGGGTAACCGCCTATGTGTTTGATAAGGACGTCCGTTCCTTCGCATGTGAAACGCAGTCGTTCGGGATATGCGGATCGCACGTCCCACCCGTCGATATTTCCGTACACGGCACGGAAAACGGCGCACGATGACAGCGTGTCGGCAACCCGCACGGAACCTATGTCGCCGGCGTGCCATATTTCGTCGGCCTGGCGTGCGTATTTGAGTATATGATCGTCGGCGCATCCGTGCGTGTCCGACAGCAGCAGTATCTTTTTCATGACTGTAAAATTAAGGTTTTATGTGTTTGAAAGCCTTATCCGGGGTTTATAAAAATTTATGTGCGTATTCCGCCGTGCCATGCGGTTGAAAATGTTTTTTTACCGCATGTTGCGTGTTATGATGTTCCGGGGATTATATAATTTGCGGTTTTTGAGGGTGCTTGCTTGCATTGGCTCTGTTAACGTCCGTATCTTTGTAGGCTCTTTTTAAGAAGAATAAAACCAATTTAAATATTACGGAATGAAATTATCCAATTTCGATTTTAAACTTCCTCCTGAATTGTTGGCTGAATATCCTGCCGAAAACCGCGATGAAGCACGTCTTATGGTAGTGCACCGCGACAGCGGAGAGATAGAACACCGTTTGTTCAAAGACCTGATAGAGTATTTCGACGACGGGGACAGCATGATAATCAACAACACGAAAGTGTTCCCTGCGCGTATGTACGGCAACAAGGAAAAGACCGGGGCTACCATCGAGGTGTTCCTTTTGCGCGAGCTCAACGCCGAACAGCGCCTTTGGGACGTGATAGTGGATCCTGCCCGCAAGATACGCATAGGCAATAAATTGTTTTTCGGCGACGACGACAGCCTTGTCGCCGAAGTGATAGACAACACCACTTCGCGCGGGCGTACGCTGCGCTTCCTTTTCGACGGTTCGTACGACGAATTCCGCGCCAAATTGTTGTCGCTCGGCGAGACTCCCCTGCCGAAGTATATCAAACGCAAGGTGGAGCCCATGGACCAGGAGTATTACCAGACGATTTACGCCAAAAACGAAGGAGCTGTGGCCGCACCGACGGCCGGTCTGCATTTTTCCAAACAATTGATGAAGCGTCTGGAAATAAAAGGTGTGAAATTCCCGGAAATAACCCTGCATGTAGGGCTCGGAACGTTCAATCCTGTCGAGGTGGAAGATCTTTCGAAACACAAAATGGACTCCGAACAGGTTATAATATCCCAGGCTGCCTGCGATATAGTCAACCAGTCGATAGACGAAAAGAAAAAAGTGTGCGCCATAGGCACTACGTGTATGAGGGCGATAGAAAGTTCCATTTCTTCGGACAGAAAACTCAACCCGTTCAACGGATGGACCAACAAGTTTATATTCCCTCCGTACGACTTCTCGATAGCCAACTGCATGGTTACTAATTTCCATACGCCCCGTTCGACGCTTCTTATGATGATATCGGCGTTCATGGGACACGAACTTATGATGGAGGCTTACCGCATAGCAGTAGAGGAAAAATACAAGTTCTACTCGTACGGCGATGCCATGCTGATACTTTAAAAAAACGCAATGCTCAAAGGCAAGAAGATATTGCTCGGCGTGACGGGCAGCATAGCCGCATACAAGGCTGCGCTGCTCGTTCGTCTTTTCCGTAAGGAAGGGGCCGAGGTGCAGGTCGTGATGACTCCGTCGGGGCGCGATTTCATAACTCCTGTTACGCTTTCCGCACTTAGCGGCCGGCCGGTACTGAGCGAGTTTTTCCAGATGACCGACGGTACGTGGAACAGCCATGTCGAACTCGGTCTGTGGGCGGATGTGATGCTCGTGGCTCCTGCTACTGCTGCCACGTTGGGAAAGATGGCCTCCGGCATAGCGGACAATTTGCTGACCACGTGTTATCTCTCGTGTAAGGCTCCGGTGGCGGTGGCTCCGGCTATGGATCTCGATATGTACCGCCATCCGTCGACTCAAAAGAACCTCGGTACCCTGCGCTCGTATGGCGTGGAGGTGGTCGAGCCCGCTTCCGGTTATCTGGCCAGCGGTCTGGAGGGCAAGGGCCGTATGGAAGAGCCTGAAAATATAGTTCGTTTCGTGGATTCGATGCTTTCCGTACGTGACGATTTCCGGGGTAAAAAAGTGCTTGTCACGGCAGGGCCTACATATGAAAAACTGGACCCGGTGCGTTTTATTGGCAATTATTCTTCAGGGAAAATGGGCTTCGCCCTGGCAGGTGAACTGGCACGGCGCGGGGCGGAGGTTACCCTGGTCTGCGGTCCGGTGGCTTTACGGACTCCCGATGGGGCGATAAGGCGTATAGACGTCGAGTCCGCTGCGCAAATGTATGACAAAACGGTCGGGTTGTTCGCCGAGGCGGATATGGCGGTGCTTGCGGCGGCCGTGGCAGATTTTACTCCTGCAAGACAGGAGACGGTAAAAATAAAGCGCAAAGGCCCTATGTCGCTGGAACTGGAACCTACGCGGGATATCGCTGCCGAATTGGGCAAGATGAAAAAAAACGGACAGGTGTTGGTGGGTTTCGCCCTGGAGACTGATGCGGGAATGGATAGCGCGTGCGGCAAACTGGAACGCAAAAATCTGGATATGATAGTGCTCAACTCGCTCTCTGACGAGGGAGCCGGTTTTTCCGGCGATACCAATAAGGTGACTTTGATAAGCCGCGGCGGGGTGGTGGAGGCTCTTCCGCTGAAATCAAAACAGGATGTAGCTCGCGATATAGTCGACAGAATACCGCATTAGGGATATATTGTCCGATGCTGCGGCGATAAGCTAAAGGTTCCGGGAAAAATCCTGCGGAACCTTTTGTGTTTTTTTATCTATGTAATTGCGCCGTTTGTCGAAAAAAATTGCGGGCCTTGACCTTTTTTTGGCAAATTTGTATGATGAGAAAACTTTCTTCGCACGGAGGGGTTTATATATCCGAAACAACACAATAAAACCATACGATATGTCACAAACAGAAAAAATGAAACTGGAGATTTACCCCGACCAACAGGCTGGTTCGGTGGCTATTGCAAAGGAAATAGCGGCTATTATCCGCGAGAAAAACGCCAAAGGACAGACGGCTGTGCTGGGGCTGGCCACAGGGTCTTCGCCTCTTAAGGTATATGCGGAATTAATACGCATGCACAAGGAAGAGGGCCTTTCGTTCAAAAACGTAAAGACTTTCAACCTGGACGAATACTATGGCCTGACAAAGGACAACGATCAGAGCTACTGGTATTTCATGCACCACAATCTTTTCGACCATGTGGATATACCGGCTGAAAATGTGAACATACCGGACGGTACAGTAGCACAGGAGGATGTCGAAAAATGGTGCGAGGCTTATGAAAAGGCGATAGACGATGCGGGAGGCCTGGACTTCCAGCTTCTGGGCATAGGCCGCACGGGCCACATAGGCTTTAACGAACCGCCTTCCGACCCGAAATCCAAAACGCGCATGATACATCTGCACGAGATCACCAAAAAGGATGCCTCGCCTGCTTTCGGAGGGTTTGAAAACGTGCCTTCTTCGGCCATAACGATGGGTGTGGGCACGATATTCAAGGCCAAGAGGATAGTTCTTATGGCTTGGGGCGAAAACAAGGCCGATATAATCAAGCGTACGGTCGAGGGCGAAATGTCCGACGATGTGCCTGCAACATACCTCCAGGCTCATGGAAACTGCTCGTTCGTGATAGACCGGGCTGCGGCTTCCAAACTGGAGCGTTCCAAATAAAAAAACATAAAGGAGGAAAAAAAGATGATAACCCATAAAGAAGTAGGACGTTGGGAAGACGTGCGTTTCGAGAAACTGCACACTGAAATATTCCAGAACTCCGCCATAGCGTCCGTAGCGGTAGCAGAAGAGATAGCTTCGATAATCCGCGACAAGAACTCGAAAGGACAGCCTGCTGTGCTGGGTCTGGCTACCGGCAGTACGCCGATACGTATTTATGCCGAGCTTATCCGTATGCACAAGGAAGATGGCCTTTCGTTTGCAAACGTAGTGACTTTCAATCTGGACGAATATTACGGCATATCCCGTGACAATGCCCAGAGCTATTGGTCGTTCATGCATGAACATCTGTTCGATCATGTGGACATATTGCCTGAGAATATCAATATTCCGGACGGAAACGTGCCTTTGGACAAACTGGAACAGTATTGCGCCGACTATGATATGAAGATAAAGTCGTACGGCGGGCTGGATTTTCAGCTTTTGGGCATAGGCCGTACGGGCCACATAGGCTTCAACGAGCCGGGTTCGCATATCAATTCCGGTACGAGGATGATAACTCTCGACCATTTGACGCGTTCCGATGCGTCGAAGGATTTCCACGGACTTGAAAACGTGCCGAAACGAGCCATAACGATGGGCGTGGGAACTATACTCAAGGCTCGCCGGATAGTGCTTCTGGCATGGGGAAACAAGAAAGCCGAGATAATCAAACGTACGGTCGAAGGCGAAATGTCCTCCGAAGTTCCGGCTACATATCTCCAGACGCACAACAACTGTACCGTTCTGCTGGACGAACCTGCCGCAGAGGAGCTTACCCGCATAAAAACCCCCTGGGTGGTCGGACCGTGCATATGGGACGACGCAATGCAGCGCAAAGGTATCGTATGGCTTTCGTCTAAGGTAGGCAAACCCATACTGAAACTGACGGACCGCGATTACAACGACAATTTCATGTCTTCTCTGCTGGCTCAGGAAGGTTCGGCTTACAAACTGAACATAAAGATGTTCAATATCCTCCAGCATACCATAACCGGATGGCCCGGCGGTAAGCCCAATGCCGACGATTCGGCCCGTCCCGAACGCGCCGTGCCGGCTAAGAAACGTGTTCTGATATTCTCTCCCCATCCCGACGATGCGGTGATAGGCATGGGCGGCACGATACGCCGTCTGGTCGAACAGGGACACGAGGTGCATGTGGCAATACAGACTTCGGGTAACAACTCCGTGAGCGACGGAGAAGCACGCCGTTTTGTGGAGTTCGCCGAGGAGTTCTACGAATACCAGAGCGGCGAACAGGCTCCGCAGAAAGTATTCAACAATGTGAAAGACATGCTCAAGGACAAAGCCGAGGGCGATAAGGACGCTTTGGCCGTCCGCAAGGCAAAATCGTTGATACGCCGCGGAGAGACAATGGCTTCGATGAGGTTCATGGGAGTGGACGATGCGAATGTGCATTTCCTCGACCTGCCTTTCTATGAGACTGGTACGGTGAAAAAATTGCCGGTCGGCAAGAAAGATATGGCCCGTATGGTCGAGATGATACAACAGGTAAAGCCTCACCAGATATTCGCCGCCGGTGACCTGACGGACCCGCACGGAACGCAAAAGACGAGCCTTGACCTGGTGTACACGGCCATTGCCAACCTGAAGTCGGATAAATTCATGAAAGACTGCTGGGTATGGTTGTACCGCGGCGCATGGAGCGAATGGTCCATCGAGGACATAGAGATGGCCGTCCCCCTTTCTCCGGACGAACTGTTGCTGAAAAAACGTGCCATATTCTTCCATGAGTCCCAGAAAAACGATACCGCTTATCTCGGCGAGGACAAGCGCGACTTCTGGCAGCGTGCCGAAGACCGCAACAAGGGAACGGCGGAAACGTACCACAAGCTCGGATTTTCCGATTACGAGGCTATGGAGGCGTTCAACCGCTATCGCTTTTAACGGATTGTCAAATCTAAACTGCAACAAATATGGATAATGTTCAGAAAGTCCTGGAGACTATAAAAGCGAGCGCCGAACCGCTTAATGCCGGCAAGGTTGCGGAACTTTCCGGTCTTGACCGCAAGGAAGTGGACAAGGCTATGGCCAAACTGAAGGCCGACGGGAAGATAGAATCCCCTAAACGCTGTTACTGGCAGGCGGCCGAATAGAGGGCGCTTTCCTGAAAATTTTAACAGCCGTGAGACACGAAAAGTGCCGCACGGCTGTTTTTTTGCATTTATGCCGACGGTGTGTTCGATGGCCGGGGGGATACACGGCACGCTTATTTCTGTCTTTTCAGAGTTATAAGTGTTATTTCGGGGCGTATACCTACTCTTGCCGGGAAAAAATGGAAACCCAGCCCTCTGTTTACGTAAAGCGTTCTGCCGTTTTCCATGTACGGGCCTGCCCAGTGCGGGCTGCGGTATTTTATAGGACTCCAGCGCAGCTTTTCGTTTACCTCGAACCCGAACTGCATGGCGTGGGTGTGGCCTGACAGTGTGAGATCCACCATTTTCGGATACCGCGATACTATTTTTTCGAAATGGGCCGGGTCGTGCGACATCAATATCGTGAAAGCGTCGTCCGGTATTCCGGAGAGGGCTTTTTCTATATCTCCTCGTGCCGGAAACGGCCCCAGCCCCCAGTTTTCCACTCCTGCCACGTATATCGTATCTCCTGCTGCGGATAACGGTGCGTTCTCGTCGTCCAGAAGGCGGAAACCGCATTGCGCATAGTACGATGCCAGGGAGTCCATGTTTTCCCTTCGTCCTGCTTCGGTCAGGTCATGGTCGTATTCGCAGTAGTCGTGGTTGCCCAGTACGGCGTATTTGCCCATCGGAGCTTCGAGGGATTTCAGGTGTTTTATCCAGGGGCGCATGTCCCTGGAATTGTCGTTAAGTATGTCGCCGGTGAGCAGTATCGCATCGGGTTTAAGGGCATTTATCATTTCAAAGGCTCGCGGCAGATCTTTGTCCCCTTCGGGAAACGACCCCAGATGCAGGTCCGATATCTGCACTATCCTCAGCCCGTCGAAATTTTCAGGAATCCTTACGCTTTTCATCTCGAAAGGATATACTTTGAAATCGGTCTTTGTGACAACCATGCCGTAGATTATCGTAGTTACTCCCGATATCGCCAGAATGATTGCAGCTGTAAAAACGGCCCTTGACCGTGAAGAACGTTTCCCGTATCCGGCAAGGCGGCGTATGTAGTAAAAAACGTCTTCTGAAAATGCGGCAAGGCACAATGGTAGTGTGGCCGAGGTGTAGAAAATGAATATGAGTACCAGCGACCGTATAAAGCCGAACAGGGATGGTTCGGCCAATATTTCGTATAGTGCGTACACTGCGGCGCACGCTCCCAGCAGGATGAATGAAATCCTTACCGGTTTGCGTCCGAGTAACGACGCAAGATAATTGTACGAGTATATTCCTGCTACTGCGGCTATCGCGAGCGTTATATATATTACCATGTTTTTTCAGCAAAAAGTCTTTCGGCGCAAATCAGCCAGGTGGTTCCTGTTCCGGATTGTGCCGGAAAAAAGGTTTGAGTTCACGCTAATGGTCTGGGGCGTTATGCGCGAATTGCCAAATATAAGGCTTTTTTTGTTTTCCTTCATGCGGGCTGTTTTCGCTGTAATACATGTTATGTGTATATTTGCATAATATAGGATGCGCCTTAGCATAACTTCAAGTAAACTTGAGTTCTGCGTTCGGCTTTCGCTATATTTGTATAATATATCGTAACGAGGATTTTGGAGAAAGATGATATAATATCCAGGGTGGGTAAAAGCACCGGTTTTTCGGCACTTGGCGCCGCTCTTTCCGATGCGGATGTGAGCAAGATACGGATTGGCGGGTTTACCGGTTCGTGGATAAACGTATGCCTTGCCCGTTTTAATGCTGCCGGGGGTAAAGGTTTCCTGCTGGTGTGTCCGGACAGGGAATCGGCGGGTTACGCTTACGGCGATATGCAGTACCTTCTGGGCGACGGGAGAGTCCTTTTCTATCCGGCTTCGTACCGCCGTGCATATCAGGTAGAGGAAATAGACAATGCCAATGTTCTGTTAAGGGGCGAGGTGCTTTCTTCGCTGGCTTCACCCGAAGGCGCATCTTTATGCGTAGTTACATATCCCGATGCGTTGTTTGAAAAAGTTATGGGGCGCCGCAGTATAGACGGCAGTACGTTCAGGATATCCGTAGGGGACAATACCGGTATGGAACAGTTTATCGACCGTCTGGAGGCGGCGGGATTCGAGCGGTCCGATTTCGTTTTTTCCGCCGGGCAGTATTCTGTGCGCGGCGGTATAGCGGATGTTTTTTCGTACAATGCGGAGCAGCCTTTCCGATTGGAGTTTTTCGGCGATACGGTCGAGAGTATACGTCCGTTCGATATAGAAACCCAGCTATCTTCCGGTTCGGTGAAGTCCGTATCGGTACTTTCCAATGTCGAGGACAAATCGAGAGGAGGAAAACGCGAGAGTTTTTTCGATTTCCTGCCCTCCGGTACTACGGTTGTCACCCACAACGTGTTTTCGTGCCGCGGTACGATAGAAAAACTGTGGGAAAAAGCATCAAAGGCATATGAGGCGACAGGTGAAAGTCCGGTCAAACGCGCACGGCCTGAAGAACTTTTCCTGGATGGTAATGCTTATACGGATACTTTGTCGCGGCATAAAGTGGTGGAATTGGCGCAAAGGCCGTATTTCACACCGGACAAATCCTTGGAAAGCGGGGTGGTGCCGCAGGCCGTATTCCATAAGAATTTCCAGTTGCTGGCCGAGAATCTCCGCGACAATATGTCGAAAGGATTGGACAATGTGATAGTCTGCGCCAATGAAACGCAGGCGCGCCGTTTCGACGATATTTTTTCCGGCATAGGCGAGGATATACGTTTTACTACGGTCGAAGGTGCGCTGCATCAGGGTTTTGTCGATACATCTGCGTCTTTGGCATGTTATACGGACCACCAGATATTCGAGCGTTACCAGCGTTTTGCCGTGCCGCGACAGTATACCAAAGCCCAGGCTCTGAGCCTGACGCAACTTTCCGAACTCGAAATAGGGGATTACGTCACCCATATCGACCACGGGGTGGGCCGTTTCGGCGGATTGCAGAAAATAGACGTCGGCGGTCATCCTCAGGAGGCGGTAAAACTTGTTTATGCCGGTGGTGACATCCTCTACGTGAGCATACATTCGTTTCACAAGATATCGAAGTTCAGCGGTAAGGAGGCCACCCAGCCGAAAGTCGACCGTCTGGGCTCCAACGCATGGAAAGCGCTCAAGGAAAGGGCTAAAAAACGGGTAAAGCAAATAGCTTTCGATCTTATAAAACTGTACGCCAAAAGGCGTCTGGCAAAAGGTTTTTCGTTCTCACCGGATAATTACCTGCAAAATGAACTGGAGGCTTCGTTCCTGTACGAAGATACGCCGGACCAGCTGAAAGCCACCGAAGCTATAAAAGCGGATATGGAGAGCGACCGTCCGATGGACCGTCTGGTGTGCGGCGATGTGGGTTTCGGCAAAACGGAAGTGGCCATACGTGCGGCGTTCAAGGCGGCATGCGATTCAAAACAGGTTGCCGTGCTCGTGCCTACCACGATACTCGCTTTCCAGCATTACAGGAGTTTTTCGGCGCGGCTCAAGCGCATGCCTGTTCGTGTGGAATATCTTAACCGTTTCCGCACGGCAAAGGAAAAAGCCTCCATACTCAAAGACCTCGAAGAAGGGAAAATAGATATAATCATAGGCACGCATCAGATAGTAGGCAAGAACGTGAAGTTCAAAGACCTGGGTCTTCTGATAGTGGACGAGGAGCATAAGTTCGGAGTGGGAGTGAAAGACAAGCTCAAGACTATCCGCGAAAATGTGGATACGCTCACCCTTACCGCTACACCGATACCGCGCACGCTTCAGTTTTCGCTTATGTCGGCGCGCGATTTGTCCATAATAGCCACCCCGCCGCCTAACCGCCATCCGATAAATACCCAGGTGATAACGTTCGATCAGGAGACCATCCGCGATGCCGTGCAGTACGAACTGTCGCGCGGAGGACAGGTATTTTTCATAAACAATCGCATAGAAAACATATTCGAGATGGCCGGCATGATACAACGCCTTGTTCCCGATGCGCGCATCGCAGTAGGTCACGGGCAGATGAAAGGTACGGAACTCGAAGACCTTATGCTCGGTTTCATGGAGGGCAAATACGACGTTCTCGTATCCACCACGATAGTGGAGAGCGGGCTGGATGTGCCGAATGCCAATACCATGTTCGTAAACAACGCCCATATGTTCGGCCTGTCGGACCTGCATCAAATGCGTGGACGGGTAGGGCGTAGCAACAAAAACGCTTTCTGTTATTATATCGCTCCTCCGTATTCGTCCATGACGGAAGATGCGCGTCATCGTCTGGAAGCGCTGGAGAAGTATTCGGCCGTAGGGCAGGGTATCAATATAGCGATGAAGGACCTGGAAATACGCGGGGCCGGCGACCTTTTGGGTGCGGAGCAAAGCGGCTTTATAGCAGACATAGGTTTCGATACGTACCAGAAGATACTGGCCGAGGCAGTGGATGAACTGCGCCGTGAAGAATTTGCCGATGTGTTCGACGGGGACAACCGCAGCGACAGCCTTAACTATACATTGCCGGAAACGCAGATAGATACGGACTTCGAGCTTCTTATACCGGACGGATACGTGTCTTCTAGCGTAGAGAGACTCCGGCTGTACAACACATTGGCTGGAATTAAGGATAAAGAATCGCTCGAAAGCTTCGCTTTGTCGTTGCGCGACCGTTTCGGCCCTCTCCCGCGCCAGGTTGAGGAACTTTTGTCGTCGATAGAACTGAAATGGCACGCGTCCTTGTTAGGCATGGAACGGTTGGTTATGAAAAAAGGCGTCATGAGGGCGTATTTCCCGGAGGATTCCTCGAGTCCGTATTTCAAGTCGGATATTTTTTTCGGAATATTGGCCTGGGGTGCGGCCAACGGCAGTATTTGCCGGTTTGAAGAGAAAACACTCAAAAACGGACGCATTGCCTTGGTGATGCGTATATCGGGCGTGGACAGGCTGTCGCGTGCGCAGGAAGTAATAAAATCCGTTTCTGCGCAACTCGTGCAGGAAAAGGAAGGTGATGCGGAAAAATAAACAGTCTGTACTAAACATCGAACAGCCTAAGGCTGCGGCGGGACAGAAAGAAACACCGAACGGTCTATGCCTGCGGCTGAACGGAAATAAGTGTTAATCGGGCTATGTCTGAGATGCAGCGACCGCTCCATCAGGTAGTGCAGGGCAAGAGGAACTGTTAGCTCCGCGCATCGGAACAGTTCGTTGTATTTGCCATTTTCTTTTGGAGCAGCAAAAGAAAGTGGGAACAAATTGTGGTTTTAAAATACGATTAGAAAATATAATCCCAAAAACACACAAAAAAACGGGTAATGGATACGCCAAAGCATAATATTTTCCTCACTCCGGTCGAATATCTCAAAGGTATAGGCCCGCGCCGGGCACAGGCGCTCAAGTCGGAAATGAACGTATTCAATGCCGGCGATCTGCTCAATTTTTTTCCGTTCCGGTATATAGACAAGACAAAATACCACAAGATATCCCAGGTACGCGACGCCGAGGCCGACGTACAGATAATAGGTCGGCTGGGAAATGTTGCCGAAGTGAAACAGGCAGGACGCACGGTACGTCTTACCGCAGCATTTTATGATGAAACGGGTACGTTGGAACTGGTATGGTTCAAAGGGTTCCAGTGGATAAAAAAGAACCTTGTAAAAGGCGAAACGTATGTCGTCTTCGGACGGCCCAACATGTTTGCAGGCCGTTACACGATAGCCCATCCGGAAATGGAAACCCTCACTGCGCACGAATCTTCGCCTCTGTCGGCTATGGTCCCGGTGTATCCTTCTTCCGAAGGGTTGCAAAAGAGCGGAGTTACATCTAAAGTGATAAGTTTAGCGGTAGCGGAATTGCTTAAAACGGCATTGCCTTACGTGAAAGAAACGCTGTCTGCGGAAATAATGGAAAAATGGAGGCTTATGGGACGTGCCGAAGCACTGAAGACCATGCACTTTCCTTCGGATACCGACCATCTGGCACGGGCCAGGGAAAGGGTAAAGTTCGAGGAACTGTTTTTCATGCAGCTTACGATGCTCCGCCGCAAGGTCATACGCCAAAGCAAGCTCACGGGTTATCCTTTCCCGGTGGTTGGGGATTATTTCAATACTTTTTACAACTCTCACCTGCCTTTCTCGCTCACCGGGGCTCAGAAGCGCGTGGTGAAGGAAATACGCCGCGATGTCGCTACCGGATATCAGATGAACCGCCTGGTACAGGGCGATGTAGGTTCAGGCAAGACTATCGTGGCGTTGATGTCGATGTTAATTGCGCTTGATAACGGTTATCAGGCGTGTATGATGGCTCCTACCGAGATATTGGCCACACAACATTACAACAGTATTTCCCGTATGCTATCCGGTATGGGCGTAAGGGTTGAACTGTTGACCGGTTCGACCAAAGGAACTGCGCGCAAGAAAATACTCGAAGGACTTTTGTCGGGAGAAATACAAATACTCGTAGGCACCCATGCGCTGATAGAGGAGACGGTGGTGTTTAAAAACCTTGGATTGGCGGTGATAGACGAACAGCATCGTTTCGGCGTGGCACAACGGTCGCGATTGTGGGGTAAAAGCTCGTATGCTCCGCATATACTCGTGATGACGGCTACGCCCATACCACGCACTCTGGCGATGAGCATTTACGGGGATTTGGACGTTTCTGTCATCGATGAACTGCCGGCCGGCCGGCGGCCGGTAAGGACGTTTCACAGATACGAGTCGGCACGCCTGTCCGTACTTGGGTTCATGCGTTCGGAAATAGACAAAGGCCGGCAGGTGTACGTCGTTTATCCGCTGATAGAAGAATCGGAGTCTATGGACTACCGTAATCTTATCGACGGATACCAGTCGCTGGAGGATTTTTTCCAGCGTCCCGCCTACCATGTCGGGGTGGTGCACGGTAAGATGAAATCCGAGGAAAAGGACGATGCGATATCGCATTTTGCGCGTGGGGAAACGGACATATTGGTGTCCACCACCGTGATAGAAGTAGGGGTGGATATACCGAACGCTTCGGTGATGGTTATCGAGAGTGCTGAACGCTTCGGACTGGCACAGCTGCACCAGCTTCGCGGGCGAGTAGGACGCGGGGCGGAACAGTCGTATTGCATACTTATGACCGGCAATAAACTATCGTCGGAATCAAAAAAACGCATGGACGCTATGGTCGCCACTACCGACGGGTTTAAGATAGCCGAACTCGACCTTAAGATGCGCGGTTACGGCGATATGATGGGCCTGAGGCAAAGCGGTATGTCGGGGCTTAAGCTGGCCGACCTGACCCGCGACGTGGAGGTTCTCGAACATGCGCGCCGCGCGGCGCAGGATTTGCTTTTCTCCGATCCGGAGCTTTCCCTGCCGCAGAATGTCCCGGTAAAAGCCGTTTACGACGGAATGATGCAGGGTCGGGCCTTGTGGAGTTATATAAGCTGAATATACGGTTCTGCTACGGCCGCAGGATCGAAGCCGTCCCCTTGCGCAGAAGCGCCCATCGTTTGAATATATGTAAAGATGCTAAAACGCCTGTAACGAGTCCTGCTTTGTAGTGCCATAATCCTACATAGGTGTTGGCTCCGTCTATGAAAAAAGCCAGTAGTATCCCGCTTGCCGCAACTATAATAAAAAGTGCCGACAAAGCCGCAACTATCTTACTTTTGTTTTTCAGTCCTTTGCTTTTCAACGCTTTGTACCATGCCCAGTGGTATTTGACATGGATTGCGGCAAGTATTAGGAACGAGAACCCTGCGATAGAGTGAAATACAGCCATATCGTGCCACACCTGATGGTCCGTGCCGTGTCCTGCGACGTGCAATTCTATACCTGTGTATGCCGTCAGTGCGAATACGGGTATCAACGCCATGTCGGTAAGGAAAATGATCTTCTTTTTGTCCATAATAAATTTGTTCTTCCGCAAATATATGTTTTTTCGCCATTTCCGGGCAAAGCGGCCGACAGCGTAAAGTAATTTTATTTAAAAATTAGGTGATATAAGCCCGGAAATCAAGCCGGGTCCACATCTATCGTTATCCGTACCGTGCGGTATTCCCTCGACGATGAAAACGCCGAAGACAATTTCGACAGATATTCTTTTACGCCTTTCAGCGATACTTCCTGAGGCAGTTTTATATACAGGTGTTTTATGTACAGACTGTTTATTCTGGGAATATGGTAATAATCGGGGCCGAGGACGTTATCAGGGAGTATTTGCCGCAGCCTTCCGGCAAAGACGGCAGCCGCAGCGTCGAGCGTTTCCGTTTCCTTGTGGCGCAGTACTACGCGTATCATGCGGCAAAACGGCGGGTAAACGAATTGACGGCGGTGTTTCATTACGTCGCGGTACATGGACTGATAGCCGCCATTGACGACGTTGCGTATCACTTCGTGTTCCGGTTCGTATGTCTGTAGGATTACCTGTCCGCGTTCCCTGCGGCCGGCGCGCCCTCCTATCTGGCTCAGCAACTGGTAACCGCGTTCGAAGGCGCGGAAATCGGCGTTTTTGAACGAATAGTCTGCATTGAGTATGCCTACCAGCGATACGTTGCCGAAGTCCAGACCTTTGGCTATCATCTGCGTGCCTATGAGTATGTCGGCCTGTCCGTTCTCAAAAGCCGTTATGATGCTCTGGTATGAATTTTTCCCGCCCGTAGTATCCAGGTCCATACGCAATATGCGGGCATCGGGGAATAGTTTTGCGGCTTCGGCTTCGACTTGTTCCGTGCCGAAACCTTTGGTATCGAGCCGTACCGAACCGCATTGCGGGCATCGTTGCGGGCGAGGTTCGTTGTACCCGCAGTAATGGCAGCGCATGTTGTCGGAGTGTTTGTGGTATGTAAGGCTTACATCGCAATGCCGGCATTGCGGCGTCCATCCGCAGTCGCGGCATTCCACTACCGGGGCATATCCGCGCCTGTTCTGGAAAAGTATGACCTGCCGCCCGCTGCCTATGGCTTCTTTTGTACGCTCTATCAGTTCATGGGAAAAGTGACCTTTCATTTTGCCTGCGGCGTACGCTTCTTTTATATTTACCACGTTTATTTCCGGCATGGCTACATCGGCATACCTGTGCGGGAGCGATACCAGGGAATATTTGCCTTGCAGGGCGTTGTGGTAACTTTCAACCGAAGGAGTAGCGCTGCCCAGAACGACATGCGCCCCTGACATCGAAGCCAGCACCATGGCCGTATCGCGTGCGTGGTAGCGTGGCGAAGGGTCCTGCTGTTTGTAACTTTGCTCGTGTTCTTCGTCCACGACTATCAGCGACAACTTGTCGAACGGCAGGAAAACGGCGCTGCGCGCTCCCATTATTATATCAAAACGGTTGTCTCCGCCGCTTTTGACTCTTTGCCATACCTCGGCGCGCTGCATGTCGTTGTATTTGGAGTGGTAAACTCCTATTTTCTCGCCGAAGTACTGCTTGAGCCTGCCTACAAGTTGAGTGGTGAGGGCTATTTCAGGCAAAAGGTAGAGTACCTGTCCGCCTTTTTCCAGAGTTTCCTTTATCAACCGCACGTATATCTCCGTTTTCCCCGAGCCCGTTACGCCGTGCAGCAATGCCGGTCTGCCTTCCGCGAAGCTGTTTTTTATTTCTGCCAATGCCTGTTCCTGTTCGGTGCTCAGGGCTTTTATGGGCTTGTCGGACGGGCGGCCTTTTATCCTGTCTGTTTCCTCGCGCCGCACTTCCAGTATTCTTTTCTTTACCAAGCCGTCGAGTACTGCAGGGCTTGCGCCGCAATATTCGAGCAGTTCTTTTTTTGTCAACGGCTCTTTTCCCTGAGCTTTGATGCCGAGCGCTGCCATAAGCAAGGCTCTTTGTTTTTCGCTTCGGGCCGTGGCCTCCATAGCCTTTTCCATACCGCCGGAGCAGGAAAAATAATCTTTGCCGATGTATACGAAGTTTTCCATGAGAGGACGGTAACGTTCGGCATATTCCATGAATACGCTAACCAATCCCTTTTGCATCATCTTTTTTAGCAGGGGGAGTACGTTTTTCCGCCCTAATATGGATGAAACGTCGTCTACTGTCAGGTTTTTGTTGTTTTCCAATGCCTCACATACCATAAATTCGTCGTCGGAGAGTTCTCCGTCGGGTATGCTGTGCTCAAGCAGTTCTATCTTGGTGCGGCTTTCTATTTTCAATGCCGAAGGAAGAGCCGCCCGCATGACTTCTCCAACCGTACAGGCATAATATGAGGCTGTCCATTGCCATAGCTCTATTTGTCGCCTGTCCACAACAGGTTCGTCGTCCAGTATTTCTATAACCGGCTTAGGCTTGTATCCCTGCGGCTCATCGGAGTGTTCTTCCAGTATTATGCCCGTATAAATGGCTCCTTTCATGTCCACGGCAACTCTTTTACCGTAGTTATCGCCCAAAACGCTACCTTCGGGCATGATGTAAGTCATGCACGCGCTTATGTTTAACGGAAGTAATATTTCAGCGTAATGTACCATGTTTTATGATGCAATATTATGCCAAAAAAACAAATAAATGCCTTAAGTACGATAGTAAAAAGAGCTCGTATGGCGAAATATTCAGCGCAAAATATTGTGTCTCACGGTTTAATATTATTTGTGAAAAAAATGTGCTGAGATAACTTGTAAATTACATTCTTCTCCATATCTTTGCCATCCGTTCGTTAAGGTATGGGTGTCAAAAAAACGGTTTGACAAAAAATACCGGAGGTCGGAAAAAAAAGCGGGTAAAAAATTTGCGGGCATAAAAAAAAGGTTTTACCTTTGCCCCCGCAATGGGACAGATACCCAGGAGACGCATAACCTTAGGGATTAAGGCATGGGTCACGAAAAAGCCTCTGGGAAAAGAGGCGGAACACCAAAGCGTTCCTTGAAAGAATGAGATAGCCAGAACCGCTTGACGGAAGAACGCAAGAAC
>CDZK01000887.1_pt1 | contig 18577 bp, 19 predicted proteins | sample 557401 | NCBI WGS metagenome assembly CDZK01 (sample SAMEA3182108, study PRJEB8094) | gut metagenome | biome: human; feature: gut; material: Stool; isolation source: human stools | place: Canada | collected 2013-04-25 | reverse complement strand
TTACGCCAAAAATATAACAACAAATTAAAAAAACAAGTATTTTTTAAAAGTTGGCTCTATTTTCAACGTTAACATATTTTTCGTTTTCTCTGCGTATATCCTCTACCGCAGTAAAGATTTTGAGGTCTTTAATTCCATCGTGTATGGCTTCTGCCATTTCACCGCGTGACAGCCCACCGCCGGATACGGCATACCTTGCCGCAAACCCGCCGTCCGATAAGGGACGGACGAAAGGAACACCGCCCCCGGCCTCGTTGATAGCCGATAGTAGAGGGAGGAATGCGGATGCCGATTTTTTGTTGATTATGACTTCGCCGCCTTCGGCCTCAATGGGTACGCCACCCCCGGAATGGCTTGGACCGTCGATAAATTTACCTTTTGATGCTTTTGGTAACGGCGCGGCCATGATAGTAGCCAACTGTGCCGCACCCATTGCGCCTACTATGGCACTCCACGGTAGTCCGCCCGTAAGAGGGGAGGCGGCAACAGCTTTCATAATACCCGTTGCGGTATCTGTTATAACCGAAAATGATTTTATAACCCTTTCGCGTATCGCGTTATCTCTTTCGATTTTGGCTTGTTTTTTAGCTAAATCGGCATCGATTTTCTCGATTTGCTTGTCGTATTCCTCCTGTGATATGAGGTTACTGTTTAACTTATCATCAAGGATTGCTTTTTGCGCGTCGGCTTCTTCCTGGGCCTTTTGCATCTGTCGTTCGCCTATTGCATTGAAAAGGTCGTTTAGAGTATTTAAAACGCTTGCTGATTTGCTGGCCCATTTTTCAAGGTTCTCTGCCCTCTCATTCAAATACTGACTTTCATTGGCGGCCAATGCTGCGTTTATTTCCATCTGCATGTCGGCATTGTTAGCGTATATCTCCTGTTCTTTAAGTAAATATGCTTTCCGCGCCTCGTATTTAGCCTGGGCGTTGTTTTGTGCGGCCAATAAATCGGCGTTAAGGTCGAGTTGCGCGGTGGCTGTTTGATTCCTCCGCAATTCTGCTTCGAGGTCGCCCGTTTCAAGACCAAGTTTTTTACGTTCTTCGATACGCTTTTGGAGCATCTCGGCCTCTATGCGTAGTTTCTCACGTTCGTTGTCAGAGAATTTAGCTAACTCATCCGCATATTCTTCATTCAACGCCTCATCGAACTCTTTGAGGCGGTTTGAAAGGTCGTTACGGCGTATCTGTTCTATTTCCTTGGCCTGTTGCTGCTCAAGGCGATATTCGAGAGATGCCTTGTTAAACAGGAATTCCTCGTACTGTTCTAATCGGCGAGCGAAATCCTCGTCGCTTTCACCGTCCAGGCGTTCGGGAGCCGGCATAGAGGCTATTTCGGAACGTAAACGGGCGTATTTTTCCTCTACCTGCGCTATTTGCTCGTCGGTAGTGAGGTCTACGAAAGAATAGAGTTGCTCATAAAAATCATTGAATGTGTCACCTACTTCGGCAGACATTTGCCGCTGAAGGTTCGATATGGAGTTCTCGATATATTCACGTGCTTGGTCGGTAAGGTTTTTTTCCTTATCTAATCGTTCTCGCAAGGCTTCTATCTGACGCGAATAATTAGTGGTGATGGTTTTATATTGTTTGTCGAAACCTTCACGCATGGTCGATAGCTGGGTATCCTCTGATAGGCGGCGAGCTTCGATTTCGGCTTTAGCCTGCTCCTCGCGCAATTTCCGCGCCTGCGCGATAAGGGCTTCAGTTTTCTTTTGTGTAGCAGCGGTAACCGCTTTCTCCTCGCGGATGAGTTCGGTGCTTTGGGCGTTTAATTCTCTTAGTTTGTCGTTGTATTGCTTGGTAGCGTTGGCTACGGCTATACGGGCTTGAGATAATTTCTCCTGTGTCTCGGCACTGTTCAGCGTGGCTTTGCTATCCTCCTCCAGAATATGAAGATTCCTTTCGGCCATCTCCTTTTGCGCTAAAGCATTGGCTTTTTCAGTCTCTAAAAGTTCTTCCATCGCCGCTTTTCGTTCCTCTAAAGTTTTGCCTTCTTTGTCTGCGAGGGTGGCACGCAGCTCACTGAGGCGCACTTCCGATTGGGCTATCTGCTCGTTAAGAGCCCGGCGGTCCTTGGCATACCGGAGTCTCTCCTGTTCCAGGGCGATATATCTTGCTGTTTCTGCTGATGCGTCCTCAGTAATGCCGATAAGGTCTGTAAACCATGTTACCGCTTCGGAAACGGCACCGGCTACGGAAAGGAAGGTATCGGCAAGGTCTTCGAATATACGCTCGATAACCTCGGCGATAGCCCGTAAAGGAGCCATAACCTTTTGCAGTTTTGCAAATTGTTCTTCATTGCCTTTAGCTGTGGAAATGACTTTACCGAATGCCGCTACCAGTCCCGCTACTGCTCCGGCTATGGCGGCGATAATTAGAACTATAGGATTGGCAAGTAAAGCTAATAGTTGCTTACCGAATGCGAGTACGCTTTTTCCTGCGGCTGCAAATCCTCCTTCTACTGTTTTTAACGCTCCGTTTAACTGGGTGAAGGTTTTGCCGAACAATGTGTTACTCTGTAAGGCGCGACCGATAGCGCCTTCATAATCTCCGACACTACGTCGGTTGTTACCGTATGCGGCTTCCGCTTTTTTAAGCGAATCTGTTAAATCTGTTAGTTTAGCCGTAAGTTCCTGTTGTTTGGCAAGGTCTGCTTCGGATTTCCCAAGTTTACTGAGTTGAGCCTCGAGTAACGACACTTGAGCTTTCATTTCAGCAAGACTGCCCGTCTGCTGATTCTGTAGTTTGATATTAGTCTGAATTTCTTTTTGAAGTTCAGCCTGACGCGCTCTGTAACCCTTTATTTGCTGCGACATCCGCAGATATTCTTCGGAATCTGCCTTACCTTCTTTGCGCAACTCTTGTTGCGCTTTCTGCAGGTCCTTGACTTTTGTTTCGAGTTCTGTAAGCTCTCTAAGTGCGTCCGTCGCTTTTATATCGACGTTGTATACCTTTGTTATCTGTTCGTCTGCCATTTTATTGATTGTTTTAATGGCCCCGGACTTTTGACCGGAGCCGTTTTAATTAACTCCATATAATCGTCCCTACCGCATAGCCGGAACCGCCTATGTCTATACTTCCGCTTACACCGCTAACAGTGAGGTTTTCGCTTTCGTCGTAAGGTTTGGCATCCTGCAGCCATCCTTCGGAATCTACCTGTCCCGAAATGGTACGCAATTCGCCCTCACCTCCACCAGCAGGGGTGAGCGTCCACGAACATGTTATATTTACCGACACACCTTCGGAAATAATATCTGGCGTAGCCTGCATTCTCACGCCCCAATAGCCGTTCTTAGGCATTACCGTGCCGATAAAATCGACATCGGTTATATGGATATTGAATTTAGCGGTGGCGGTCAGGTCTTCCAAAAGGGTTTTAACGGTGACTGCGGCGTTCGATGTTGTCCCGTCGGAGAATACCCATCCGGCAAATTCCGACCCGTCGGCAGGTGTAGCGGTAAATGTTATCTCCGTTCCTCGAACACCGAAAAGAGGGGATGCGGTGGCTACGCCGTTACCTGTACCTGTGTTGTCTTTCAGTACGGTAACAAAGTATCTGCGGGCGGTGAAAATGGCCGTACCTGTTAAATCCTGCGTGATGATCTTCTTTACTATCGCATCGGAACTGCTCGTTCCGTCGTCGAAGTCGAACCGTTGGAATACGCCTCCGGCTTCCGTGCTGGCCTCGAAAGTGGCCGTTTCACCAGCCATTACCACTTGAGGTGATACGGTGGCAAAGCCTAACGACCTATCGTTTTGAGTGGCAGTTACTTTTAGATATTTTTTGAATAACGCAGTACCTGTTAAATTTTTCGTTACATTATTGAATACAGCCGGATTTTCGCGGGTTGTACTGCCATCGCTAAATTCCCAATGGTCAAAATATGCTAAATCTTTCGGGGATGCTATAAATGTAGATGTTCCGCCGGATTTGACTATCGTAGGGTAAGCGACAGCTTCGCCAAAGTCTTCCTGTCCGTCCGCAACTTTCGCAATCATGCTGTAATAAGTATCTGCGGCTTCCGGTTCGTGCTGTACACCCAGGCAGACAAGCGATACTTTTGTAGGCTGTCCTTCGATGAAATTAGATATTTTGCTGATGTAAAAGAAAGCCCGGAAATTACCTATCCATACCGGACGGAAAAAGTCTATACGTTCAACATCCCAAGGATTGAGAAGGAAGGATAATTCCACGGTACGGGAGCGTTTTAACATATTGTCCTTAAACCGCGAGTAGTATGTATTGACATATGTTTGTTCCGGGGTGTGCTGTGCGGGGAATAAAGAAGTAGTTTTTTTTACTACTCCGTTTTCCGTTACCTCTACCGGGACAGCAAGGTCGGAACGTACGGTTACGATATGCGCTTTGCCGCCTGCATAAGTACGGATGATGTCGAACGGCTGTCCTTCTTCTGTCTCTGGAATTTCCGTTTTGAAAATAGGAAGGTTAGCTATCGTAATAGAAAGGGACGGCGACAACTTACCCGTGAGATTGCGCCCTGCCTCGAAAGGAAGCGTAAAGAGGTCTTTCGTCGATTCCAACGTTTTATCTGCGACGGGTATATTGCCTCTGTCCTGTACGTCATCGTCGGTGTTGTCCTGTTGTTTAATGTAATTGTTTTGCGCGTAAGAAGACAGCCTGAAACCGAACCTGTTTTCATCGTCGAGGATGAGTTTACGTGTCCAGTCGTAGAAGTCCCCTGCATCGCGGCGTTTGTACAGCGTGTTCATGGTATAGGCGTACACGGTTTTTGTAGTGTGGTCTATATCCATAGTAAGTCCGTAGACTTGGAGAAAGGTTTTTAAAAGTTCCCCTTGATTTTTAAAACCGAGGCTCGACAGGACGTTGATGGTATCGCCGTAGGCAATATCTTCATCGCTCGTTGCGGATGGTTTAAATTCGATGTCCGAGACTAAAATTACATCCGAAACAGATGCTGGGGAATTGAGATACACGATAAATCCGCACATTAGTTTTTCTCCGGCGGACAGTTCTATGTCATCGAAAGTTATCGACGATGCTCCGCGGGGGGACTTGGTAAGGGGTTGTACTCGTGGTTCTTGGCTTATTGTTATACCGTCCATAGTAGTATATGCTATGGCTATCCAACCTTTAACCCCTCCTTTCATTTGTTGGCTTGACGTATCAATACTCATATCGACCGCCAGTTTCGTCGGAGCGTCAGCCGTGAATACGCATCCTTGTTTGAGGACGGCATTACCTAAATTGGCGTCCTGGTATGAGTATTCCGGGCTGAAGCTGCCGGAATAAGCAACCTTGCCCGTGTCGTCGCCTATATAATTGTAAAACATGTTTACCGCGTGAGGCTGGGGCAAAAGAGGATAAGCAACGGAGCCGGAACAAAGGCCGTTGAAGTCCTCCACAAAAGGAAGTGAAACATTGGCTTTCGCAGGGGTGATGTAATCGTCACGGTGTTGCGGGAAATCGTCGAGGTCGGTTACAAGGGAATATCCTTGTTTGTTTAGGATATATTCGACGGTACGTCGGAAGGGAACCGCCGGGAAAAGGTAGCGCATATCTATACGGGTGCGTCCGCCGCTTCCCGTGCCGAATATATTGAACGGGATTTCTTTCGGCAGAAGTTGAGACCCTTTGTCAACGGTAGTTAAAAGGTACTGCCAACGTGCGGAAAGGTCGGCGGTTCCTACATTTGCACCGTTCCAAACGGTGTTGTAGTCAACATCCCATAAAGCGAGATTAGACAGTTTTTCGATAAGGTCCGTCGTACCACTCAATATCTGGCATTCTATGTTCAAAAGCGAAACCCTGTCTACATAGAGGATGGACCCCGTACCGCCTATATTAATTCCGTCGCAAAGAAGGCGGCACGGTCGCGGCTCGTAGGGTATGGACGTGTCTACCTCGAAAATATCGACGAACCCTAAAGCCCGGCAGTTATTGGGCGTGATTGGAAGTTTAATGTTCTGCGAATAGGACATTTGACGGTCTTTGAGTTCCGCCAGGTTGTTTATTTGATAGTTCATAGCCGGGCTTTCGTTCATGTCCAGAATGACCCATGCCCCCGATTCATTTTGTATGAAAAGCTCGTATTTCATGTTCTACTGTTGTAAAAGTGTTCGAGGATATATGAATGTAACTTCGATAGAGCCTAAGCCGCTATTCGTGTCCCAGGTGTTAGACTGGTCGCCGCAAAGGACCGTAACCCATTGCTTGTATTCCTCATCCCACCACTGAATACGGGGTGATTTGAGAATGCCGGAAAGCTTGTCGTATTCTTCACGGGTTAGGTTATCTATTCCCGTGTCTATCCTGCGTTCTATCTTGAACGATGCTGTCAGTTGTGTGTCGGATTCGTCCGAAATGTCTGCCCGTTGTATATTAACAGTATCGGTACGTTCCTGCGCATATTGTTTTCTTGTATTGAACATGTGGTAGTCGTACCCGCCTATCGTGTTAACCCAACGAACATAAAAGGGATTATCCGCGATACATCCCGCCGATACGGTCAATTCTTTTGTAATACCCGATACGTTTGTCGCTATTACTTTTGTAGTGCCGTCCGGGATGTCTACAACAACATGAGGCTCTTTAGTGACCGCAAAAAGCGCTGCTTCCCCTTCCGTAGTTATTTGTAACAGATTGTCCGCATCTCCGTTTACCAGAGCCACGGATAAAGGGTAGTTTTCATATTGAACAACAGGCGCGTTAATGGCAAACAACAAGCGGTTGAACGTTAACTGCGTGTTGAGCTGGCGTACTGCGTTAAGGGCGGTATAAGAGCCAATTTCCTCTACTTCCATATCCGCGCGTAAATTGTAGTCGATATATGGGGACCAAGTGATGTCGGATGCAAGTTCAGGAGATACAACGGGGGCTTCTTTAATGATATTTTTAAACAACCTGCGCGCGATTTTTGCGATATCGCCTTCATATTCCCCGTTTCTCATGGTTGCAACCCCTATAGAAACGGTTCCTATGTCTTCGTTTGGGTATTTAGGCGTTACTTTTATCGGCAGAGCTGTAAAATTCGTGGGGTCGTATTCAACTACGACATCATACGGCGAGGGAGTATAAGGGCTGCTTCTGAATCCTTTTTCTATCTTAACATCTGCGATTTCTATCCATGACGTGGTATCCGGATATCCGGGTGTTGAAAATCCGTCTCCGCAAAAAAATTGGATTGTCTGATTGGTTATGTCCGGTAGGTCGGCAAAAGAAGTAAACGCAATGGTATAATACTTCCATTCATCGGTAAAAGAAACTTCCATAAGCGGAGTTATATAACCTCCCGATAGGTCCGGTATAGAGGCCTTTGCTTTTGCTCCTGGGGTCTCTTCCGGGGTAGGTGTCCAGGGCGTAGCGACTGTACCTATTTCAAATTTTGGGCGCCCTGCAGTTGCCGTACCGGATGCAGTTTGTACGTACATATAAGGCTGAAAACTGGTAATATTGTCTATTTCTTTATCTTGTAGTTTTGTAGTAACGGAAAAACGCCCCGATTTGGTCACTGCGGTGGTTTCTGCTGGCATCATCGCATGAATAATCGTTTGAGTTCCATCGGTATATTTTACAAAAAACTGAAAACCTGTCGAGTTACCGGACATGACGACGCTTTCAAACATGTAATCGAACGATACAGTGAGGCTTTGCCCGCGAAGGTTTCGTTTGGCCTCCGCTGTGAGGTCGTAAAAACGTGTATATTTGTTCTCTCCGGATGCGGATATGTAAAAATCAGACCCTTTTGCGCCTCCTTGGTATATATTTTGTCCTGGCAACATATTGCCAATAGCTATATTTCGGCGTACATTATCGTTGGCACGCCCCCAAAAAGAAAGTACGTATCTGGTATTTGCAGACCATGCGATAATGCCTGGGGAATCGTTCTGCAAACAGGGATATATTCCCCCTGCACTTTGAGCTTTTATAATGCCATTGGTTACCGTTACAGTAGCGCCAGTTCCAAACCAACGTGTAGCGCCTGAATCCGTTAGATTACGTAAAAGATTAGTACCGTCCGGAAATACACCGGAATCAATTATATGCTGCGCTTCCTGTACTGAATAACCCGAGGCCTGGACTTGAATAACTGCCGGATTAAACGCCGGAAATATCGGCATCGGTTTTTTAGTGAAATAATACTGCTGTTTTGCCATGATATTATATGTTTAATTTACGTCCCGTTTGTTCGTCTGTATTCCGGCACAATAGCTTCGTCGATGGCCGAGGTATAAAAGACATCCAGTTGTTTATCCAACCATTCCTCAAACTCCCTGATAGGAGTTTCAAAAATGTCGATGTTTCCATGATTCCGATATAACCTGTTACCTTCCCGGCGTATTTTCCATGCGACGGCGTTCGCCCACCGTAGAAATTCCTTTCTATCTGAAAACTGTATGCCTTTATACTGAGCCCAGTCCATGATGATTTGGGCGAAATCATAAGGCACTTTTCCCGGCCCCCGTCCGATAGCGAGGGTATACAGATATGACGGTGCGTAAACCGCGCCGGACATTTCCGAAACTTCGGGCGTGATATGGCGGTAGGTTTCTCCTGATGCTTCCTGTCCTGCTGCGCGTGAGGCAGCGATAATGTCGTTGACAAGTTTTGTCAAGCCTTGCTTTAATATTTCTTCTATCGTCATTTCCTAACCTTTGATTTTTGCATGATTACGTCGTTGTACCGACGGGAGTATAGATAACTTTCTTTATTAGTGTACAGTATGTTATATACTTTTCCGTATTTCCATTGTAGAATTTCGTCGGGGTCCTTGCTGAATTTTTCGGCAAGGCTCGTAAGTGTTCCCATATCGCCGACAAGCCGGGAGAGTTCCCGGATTCCGGCGGCCAGTTCGTCCGAGGTCGGTTTGTACTGCAGTTCCTTTGTTTCGCGGTTAATCCAGTACAAAAGTCCTTCTATGACCTCGTTATAGTATTCCACTTCCTTGACCGAGAATTTAACCGTATGGCCGGGAGCGAGGCAAGCGAACATTTCGCGGAATATGCGCGATTCGGGCTTGCCGGAAGCAAATATCTGCCCTAACTCTATTCGCTGCGAATAGGTCATTTGACCGCCTTTTATGTCTATCTTCTCGAACATATCAACGTTTCCAAAAGTCCAAACAGATGTAATCGGTAATAGTTACCTCCAACATGACTGCTACTTCGTTCGCGTCAAAGCGCGACGGAGGATAACGGAAAGTGTAAGTCGGGGAATAGCGTTGTAATTCCTGGCTTATCCTTTCGACTACGGGTAGAACCATTTCATTTTCGATGCTATCCCGTATCGCCTGCCTTGCGACGGTAAGTTTGGCCGCCGCCGCTTGGCTGTGCCTGGTATCGCCGTGCCATGCGTCATTTTGGAAGGGTTCGAATCGGCAGAAGTAGATTTGTACCGGAGTAACCCGCGAGGCCGGGCGGCCTTTTGGGGTTTCGATACGCGATTGCGTCAGTTCTTCGATGTAGACGAACGATTTGTCGCGTTCGATGTCGTCAACTTTAACGTTCATCATACTTGCTTCGTCGTATTCAAATACCGCATCGGGACATACGCTTTTGACGATTCCTTCGATTCTCCCGATTAATGCGCCCGGGAGAGATTGCGCGCCGTCGTATTTTGCCATTGTGTTATATGTTTATCGTTGTGTTCCAGTTTCAAATACCGCTTTTCGGACGCCCCGGGGAGCGGGCTTTATTTCGAAATACATTCGCATAATGAGTGTATCGAGAAAGTCGGGCGAACGCCCTAATACTTCCTTCATTTTGTCTTTACTTATAATCCGCAACTTAGATTCGTCGCTGTCAAGGTGTAAGGCTTTCAATACTCCCAGTTCCTGTACAATGAGGTCTCTTTGTTCTTCGCTACAAACGATATGAATCATGCGCTTATTGATAAGTTCAGCCAGTTTATACGCGCATTCGGTTTTTAGGTTGGAATATCTTTTACCATCAAAAGGTTTTGCATTTCCGTGAAACTCACGGATGCCATTTAGATAGCTTTCAAGATAGAATCCGAGGCCGTCGGAATCTGCTACTATGCGGGACCGGGGAATCTGTAACCCCGTAGAAATAGTTCGTAATTTTGTTTCCATTTCCTTACCTTCGCTGAATCCCTGCACCGTAGGGAACCGACAGGTAAGCCCCTTCCATGTGGAAACAACCCATTTATCACGGCCCTTTCCGGCTAAATCTGTACTTATATACCCTAATCCTTTGTCTTCGATGTGTTCATTGGTAAAAGCGTCCAATATGGCCTCAAAGTCAATAAGCTGTGCCGGGTCGTCGTCATATTCCCAGTTCCCGTAAATAAGCCTTTCTTTTTGTTGGGGTGAAAGGATTTTCAACAGATTAGGTATGTAATCGGCGGCCAGTTTTTTATTATCCGTTGGTAGGGCTTGAATAAACCGTCTCCACTCGGGTAATTCTCCTTTTTTCCAGGGGGTATAATAGTCGGATAAAAGGAAATTATTCGAAGGGTTACAGGTAACGAGTAGTTTCGGTGTAAGGCCGTATTCTTCGTTTTTCCATCGTCCGATACAGGCTTGGAGGTTACTTTTTGCTTCTCGCGTAAATTCGCCTCCTTCTTCAATCCAACCCCGCGTCATTTGCAGGGAGCCGAACCGTTCGAACATCGGGTCGCCAGGTTGGAAAGCCGCGTCGATGAGGTAAACGCGAGACCCGTTATAGAGTTCAAAGAAATTATATTGCCCGTTGAATCTATACATATCGGACGCTATACCCCAATGAGTGAATACCTCGTGTATGGATGGTATGGTATGTCGAACCAAACTTGCGAGGTTTTTACGGGCTATGAAATAGTGTGTCCCCGGGTACATGAAAGCATCGCCGAATATGAGGGAAACCCCGAGATAGGATTTTCCGCTTCCCTTTGACCCTCCATACAGGATGTCGATAACCTGGGGGTCAAGCCATAAACGACATACCTCCTTTTGCTTTTCGTTCCCGTGAGTGTCAAAGATGAGTTTCATCGTATTTCCATTCCTGTAATGATTTCATGTTTGATAGGGCCGCCACCGTCGCCCGTGAGTTCGGTATAATTAGTTGCAAGAAGTTTTCGTTCCTCGTCCGTACATGAGAGACGATACAAGGCTATTTGTACAGTCGGGTTGTCGCTTTTCTGCCATTTATTACGGAGTTTAATTTTTATCGCAACCTTATTTGTATCCATTTCATCCTTTAAAGTGTTGAGTTCGTTGGAATCGGGCGGAAAATGTTTGTAAAAAGTTGTCTTGTCGCATGGCAAATACGAAACAACATCCTCGACGAACAAAAGCTTATGTTTCTTTATCGCGGCCAATGCTTTTTGATATAGTTCTTCTTTCTTGTATGCCATTTCTAACAATTATTATACACGGTGTTAAATATATTGTGTTTATGTTTGTTTTTGCACATTTTTTAATAGAGCAAAAAAATATCTTTGTTGATGCTGAAAAACGAAAAAGGGCGGTTAAATCCACCCTTTTACCTCACATTTCGAAAACCAACATTGCCGCGTCCCGGGCGTGTTCCGAAGTCCTCTTTTTCCATCCCGTATATTTTTCGAATTGTTCCGCCGTCATTTTTGTAAGGCCCTTTAACGGATGAATAGCGGCGAACGGGATTTTATTATCGGATAAGAACCCTTTCCATACGGTACTATCCCGCTTGACGTATCCCGCGCCGATTTTCTTTTTCTCCGCGTTTGGTCCGAACCATTTTCTTTGTTTGGGGTCTTCATAGCGTACAAAGACATTTTCCGGACCGTACTCATTGATATAGTCCCGGACGGCGGCCATAGCTTGATGAATCGCCATTGTTTCGATTCTAAGGAATTTCCGTTGCTCATGGGACCAAACAGCGAACCCCGTTTGTGTTCCCGTATCTATGCCTATGTATATCATTTCGCGAATTTGTAGGATGCTCCGTTTAGGGGTTTACTTTTCCCACATAGGATATTTCTAAATGTCGACATGGGTATTCCCTCCGCTTTGGCCGCAAGTGAGACCGAGGGGAAACGCTCAACGATGGTTCCGTCTACGATTTTATTCACGGGACAACGACGTCCGTTCCATGTCTTTTGTGTAGCTGAAAAAGCCGGAATAGGGGATGTATCTTTCCCTTGTTTTTTCAATATCCATGTTTTAGGGGCTATTTTTTCATATCGTAGGCCCCGGCGATGCTTATTTTCCCGTGCTTCGTGTTCCGCCGCAAGTTGCATAGCGCGCAAACGGTGTTTTTTATCCCCTTCGGAAAGACTGTCGCCCAAAACGGATAATATAGCGTCCGAGAGTGTGTTTACTGTTTGAGATATACGGTTCTTCATTTTTGTGTTATTGATTTTTTTTGCTCCCGTCTCCGCTTTTTCTCGGGTGCGTCATAGCGCAAGTGGCAACGTTGACACAAGGCACGGAGGCGGTCATACGGTACGTCCCAGTTATTTTCGTCGTGGTCGAGGTGCGCAATGGTTAATACGACTTTTACCCCGTCCGGACGTATCGAATGGTTTTCTACGCCGCAAAACTCGCACCTGTTTTTTGCGCGTTGCAGAATGGCCGGGCGGATTTCAGTTTTCCAGTTGGGAGGGTATTTACTATAATCGCAGGGCATGATATACGGTTATTCTTTCCATTTGTGAGTAACAGAATTAAAGTTTTGTAGTTCTTTTTTAAGGCGTTTGAGTATATGGGGGTCAATGCCTTTTAGTCGCCCGGTTAGAAATCTCGCCATTTGCGACTTGTACGTTTCGGCCCTCTTTATCGTTGCCTCTGCGTCTTTGAGAGCCTCGTTAATCATTTCAAATGTTATTCTCATAGTGTTATTTGTTTAGCCCGAAGGCGGTCATTGTATTCAGCGTAATCAACAGTTTGAAAAATAGCCTTGTGATTGCACCACCGAGCGATACGGCGTTGCTCGCGGGTAATGGTTACTTTTCCCTCAAAGTCGCGGTATGGCTGGGCAAATGGGCCTACACCTAACGACTTGAGGAAACGCAGTCGCTCAAGTGCATCTTCCGTATCTTGCTTCACGAGCACATAAACAAAAATCTTGGATGGCTTTATGCCATTGTCCGAAAGCATCCGGACGGTCTTTTCAATCACCGGTATCTGTGATTTTGTATCGCACGCAAAACGTATCTGCTTTAACCACTTTACACGCGCCAGTAACCGTGCTATGTCGGAGTTGCCCGCAACGATCCGCGCATCAAGACCCTGGTTAAAATCTACACGGATACCGAGGTCAACTATTTTTTCAATTTGCGACAGTCCCCAGTCGGAAGCCAGCACATTATTGTCTATTAGTACTGCGCGTTTACGCCCAGCAAGGAACTCCGTAATGTCTGCGTGGGGGCGTATAACACCTTCTTTAGACGGAACTATGCACCAGGGACATTTATTCGGGCATCCCCGCGTAAGGAAGCCATACGCTTCTTTGTATTGCGGATACAGGCTGTAATCCGGACAGGTGTGTTCTATCTCTTCCGGAAGGACTGTCGTATAGTCGCGATAACCTGTTCCGGCTTTGATGATACGCCCGGCGTTGATGCACGTATTGTCCTCTTTAGTAAACGTGAATACTTTGGATTTGTAAACTACATCGTAGTTCTCAAAGTAGTTCACCCATTCTACCGTATCGCCCTGCGCTTTGTGCCACGCAGACAGTTTCATTAACGCGAGGTTAGGGAAGTTATGCCCGTCAACGTCTATTAGTCCGATTTTCACGTTGTCATTTTTTTTATTCACACAATCCGTAAAAGCTCATGCAGGAAGTTGCTGTATCTTCCTCGAACAAATCCCCCGTCGCGTTCTTTTCCCGCACATACTTCACCACATCGGTCAGCATCGGATAATCACCCTTGTAGAACCTTGACGGTATCTTATTCGTTCCAAAGAACGTGGAATGTAATTCGGCTTCTTTACGGGCGATGTAGTCTATCTTCTGCGGGTCTCGCCGGGAAAGGTTCAGTATGTCCCGTTGTGAGGCCATGATACACGGATAGCATCCTACACGTTTGTAACCCATCCGGTAAAGCGGGTTCGGCTCCAATCCTTTGGATAGGATGTAATCAATCACTTGCTGCCCCGACCAATCAAACACCGGGCGCAGGACGTCGGCGGCATGTTGCTTGACGAACGAGAGGATTTCCCGGCGGCGGTAGGTCTGGTATTTCGGCTTACCGTTCTTATCCGTGCCGTATGGATGGGTGTAGTACTTGAAGTAAGTGCATTGCGACTGCATCTGTGCGCGGGAAGCGCTTTCGGCGGCGCGTATGCCCTGTATGACGATAAAATCGTCCTGTACTTCGTCCAACAGAAAATCAATCATCGGAATCATTTTCAGTTCCGAAGTGCAGAACCGCCGTTGCGAGGACGGCCAGCGTTTTTTTTTCTTTGCCAAATCCACCATTCCGTCGTACTTTTTCGACCGGAGGGTTACCAGGTTAAGGCCGAGTTTGTGTCGGATGGAGGCGATGTACTGATAGGTAATCGGGTGTTCCCATCCTGTGTCGCAAAAGACGGTGATAAAGTCCTTGGCGAGATTTTCCCGCGTCCACAAAAGGGATGCGAGGCTGTCCTTGCCGCCGGAAAATGATACAATGATTTTCATAACAGTATCGAGTTTTTTTCATATTGATTTATCGCATTGAAAATCTGCAACGGAACTACCGCATTTCCGTAGGCTTTGAGGCTTTCTCTGCGCCAGGAAGGAAGGGTAATACCGTCCAGTTCACCGGGAATCCCATCATCTCGGCCACAAACAGGGGATTGAGTTGGGAACTTCTCCCACTTACCGCAAATTGGTCTGCAAGTTTGTCCGCTTTTGGCTTCAATCTCCCCCGCGCCGTAAGCGCCTCTATACTGTTTGCCTCTTTGTAATTCTGTGCGGCTGGCGTGGGGAGCAATCCTCTCTTTTTCACATATCCACACATGATTTCTTGAGCAAGGCTTCCCGAGTTTCCCGGTACAGGATTCTTTTTCGGAGAGCTCGCCGTAGCATCGAATGCACTCGGTGTTTTTAGCAACAAACCATGTCCGCTGCCTTTGATGGGGAGCGCCGACGCCACAAGCTGGAAGTACATACGGTTGAACTTCGTACCCTTCAGCCTCCATGTCAGCGCACACCTGCTCGAATACCATTCCCCCGTTCCAATTAACAATTCCGAGAACGTTTTCGCCCACGACCCAACGCGGGGAAATCTCGCGAATTGCTCGAAGCATTTCCGGCCATAAGTAGCGGTCGTCCTCCGTACCTTTCCTTTTCCCTGCCGTGCTGAACGGTTGACAGGGGAATCCTCCGGAAAGCACGTCAATCCGTCCTCTCCAAATTGTAAAGTCTGTTGTTCGTATGTTTTCATATAACGTCGATTTTGGAAAATGGTATTTCAACACCTTTTGACAGAACGGGTCTATTTCGCAGGCGAAAACATTTTCCCATCCCGCCCATTGTGCCGCGATGTCAAACCCGCCGATTCCGGAAAAGAGACTGCCGTGTGTCATTGTCATCTTCGTAAATCTTGTTTATTGAACATAGCCGTCTGCGCATCCTTGCTGGGCGCAAGCGCATTCACACGTTCTATTTCTGCGTCTATTTCTTTTTCCAATGTTTTAGCCTGTCGCAAATCGAGCGACGAGCGTGTTTTGAAATATTCCTTTTGCATCTTCCGCATCAAGGCTACCTTATCGAAAAATTCTTTTGCGTTCATTCTATCTCAGTTTGAAGGTTGTAATTACCACGTCCCAACTTTTCAGAAATCCTTAATAGTTCATTGATAGGGTGCTTTCTACGCGCGCTACAATTCCCCGGAATTCACGGTTAAACCGATAGTCTTCGTCGAAACGGCGCAAGTAGAACTTGACGGTGCTGTGGTCGCGGTTCATTGCCCGCGCAATATCCAAATAGGATGTACCTACGGCCCGGCAATAACGGGCGAAAAGCATACGGGCGTAAACGTATTGCTGCTTTCGGCTTCGTCCTGATATCTCGAAGAACGAAACGCCGGTAACGTCTTTTATCGCCTGTTTTATCTCGCAGAAATCGCCGTTTTTCTGATACATGACGGCCAGCCCTGTGGCCTCGGCAATACTCTTTTCAAGCGTCGCGCCCCTTGAATACTCCCAGTCTGAAAGCATATAGACAGCATCGCACTGCAGAAGCATTCCTATATCCGCTTTCATGTGCATTTCGTATGGCTCATGGTACGTAACCCCGTTTTCCAATGGATTTACCGCCTCGTGGCCTAAGGCCTGCAGTTCATGTACGGCTGCCGTGAACTTCGATTTTACCGCGTCGAAGGTCAATCCGGTGATTCTTCCGCTTATGTACACTTTCATGGCTTCAATAGTTGATTAAACTTTCAAATTCTTCTTCCAGGTCGGAGCCGATTTCAATCAATCCGTCGAAATATTCCAGTAACGCAAGCTCCTTACATTTCGCTACGACCGCATTGCTTGGCTTCTGCGCGACTTTCATTAGCTCGGCTATGTCATTCTTCAACTGAACACTTTCTGATAGCGCAGCGGCTTTATTTTTGCGTTCTTCGTATTCTTTGAGCAATGCCTTTTTGGCGCGGGCCATGATGTCGCGTTTGCGGTCGGGGGTCAGTCGTAACAGTCCTTTTTCCCGCAGGATGTCATAAACGACCGTTTTCGGTATCAACGCAAAATGTCTGTCTTTGGCCCGGTAGTCATTAAATGCCGATATGCAGAGGTTTTTACATCTGGCTGTCTTTTCCGTTTCCGATACTTCGGGCAGTAGGGCCGCCGCTTTAAGTATTTCGCGTCGTTTTTCTACGACCATTTTCCGCTTGGGGCTTTGCATGTAGTCTTCGAGCCATGTAACGTACTTGCGAAGGGATAGTTCCACGTAATCGCTTCGTGTGGACATCACGCCGCCAATGAGCGCATCTTTCACCTCGGAGAGCGACAGGCTGCGGAAATCGTTTACAATCTTCGTGCGGAGGCTTTTCGCGTCGGAGTAGAGCGTTTCAGCTTCCGGTTTGCGTCCGCAGGCATAATACGCCGCAGAAATAACGTCCATGATCGAACTTTCGGCTACCTCCTGCCGGATAACTGCCAAAGGGGTGCTGTCGGATGCGAGCGAGGCTATCGGATTCTCGTTCCCGTGCTTTTCGGGAAGATTGGCATCAGTCTGTATTGTTGGCGTATTGTTCATTTCTTAACATTTGTTTTGCGTGTTCGAGGGCTTCAAAGGTTTCACGTATGCGGCTTTTTGGCGGTTCCGGCGGTTTTGAAAAGCCGTTTTGCCGACAATCCGGCAGTTCATCGAATTTCCATACTCGCTGATTGAGGTATGTAGCCGGGTCTTTGCGGTAACGCTTGTCCGGCGTGTTAGCCACGTATTGCGGCAAAGTGCGGAATATGGCTTCCCTGTCTGCTGCGGATAGTTTTTTCCACTTTTGAAAGCATTTGTCTTTCGGGGACGTTTTCTTTCCGTACATGTCCCAAAACTTTCCGAATTGCTCTGCGATGTGCGCCGCTATGCCGGACTGAGGGTCCGCGCCCGGTGGCACGCCTTGCCCATCCGCCTCCGGGGAGGGGGTAGGGGGTGGGGTGTTTTGTGCAGAGGTTTTTTCGTCGTTTAAGGCCGATGTCCGGTTATCGGAAATTTCTAATGCGGGGGACTCAGGCGACGAATTGTCGCCGGCTTTCTTTGGTGATACTTCGTTAGAAGTATTACTTTCTTTAAATAAATTATTTATATTATTTAATTTCGTTTCCGTGGTGTTTCCGTAGTGTTTCCCTCCTGTTCCCTCTTGTGTTTCCATTAACCCACAGCATTTATTGTAAACATCATAGTTAGTGATACTTATAATGGTAATACCTGTTTCCTTTGGTGTTTCACGACTAATCTGTCCATCTTTTTCAATAGCTGATAGATAATTGATTACTCGTTTTGTAGACCATTTCCATCTGTCCGCGAGGAAGCGAACCGATGCTACCAGTTGCCCTCTTTTGACAATGACACTTCTATATTTGCCGATATACTGTTTTGCGTCCTCAAATCGGGCGGACTGTAGCAAGTCCAACCACGCTTCGAACCGAGAGTATTCGCGTTCTTCGCACCAGAACCGGTGCTTGAAGATGCGGCGGCTAATAGATATATATCCTTTGTCTGACATAATTAGTTGGGAAGTGGTCTATTCAATTAGTTATCTATAGAGAACCGCAGCTTCTCTCGATATGAAAAAGTGTATTCCTGTAGAACACTCATTCCATCTGTTTTCATCGAAATCATCAACCTTGACGGTTTCTCCGATGGCATATATAAAACTACTATCTCCATCGGAAGGAACAGACTTCAATTTAGAATCAGACCCGTCGAGGTTCTGTATTTCCAAAACCTTTGCTTCAGAACATCTGCATTTTAACGATGTTGCCGAAGATCGTTTCGCGCTTTCCGGTATAAGAAGTTTAACGATCATTTTGTTTGCTTTTTTCCATCCGACGAAAGCGCCGTCCGGACATTGTGGAAAATACATGGCTGTATTTTTGTTTACACTGGCACCGCTCAGGTCGGCATCGCGCAGGTAGGCACCGCTCAGGTTGGCACCGCTCAGGTCGGCACAGCGCAGGTTGGCA